>Ga0209977_10000527_pt1 | contig 15137 bp, 16 predicted proteins | sample SumtaG_2_FD_183113 | JGI IMG/M metagenome (GOLD analysis project Ga0209977, IMG submission 183113) | Deep subsurface microbial communities from Indian Ocean to uncover new lineages of life (NeLLi) - Sumatra_00607 metaG (SPAdes) (version 2) | ecosystem: Environmental > Aquatic > Marine > Oceanic... | reverse complement strand
TGCCGCAAATGATGGAAGGTAAAAATGACAAGATGATCGTTGTTCCGTACGAAGCAAGTTCGTTGATCGGTTCACTCAGTTCGGTCAAAACAATATTTGATGGACTTACAAAGAAGTAAATAGTTGTTCCCCTCACAGTTTGTGGGGGGAGTTTTTTAGTTATGAATGCAAAGGAGAAGAACAACATGAAAATCACAAAATTATTTGTAGTAGTATTTGTAGCTTCGATGTTTCAAGCAAGCGCGTTATTTGGCATGTGGGATGGCACAAAAAAGGTTGTTGTAAAATGTGGCAGCAAGGCGCTTCCGTATGTTTATAAAGTTTTTACCAAAGATGTTATAAAAATTGGCGGGGGTATGTTTGCTGGTGGAACAGCAATGTATCTAGGTGTTGCAATGAAAAATTATTTTTTTGGTACTAGCAAGGAAAAGATTGTTGTAGAACAAGAGTTACAAGATGCTATTGCTGTGGATAAAGTTACAACAAGATGTTTGTTTCGCCTTGAAAAAGGCGAAACAATTCCAATTTCAAAAGAAGGTCTTGCATATGATATCTATGAAAAGGGTGAAAACGCCATTTTAAGTCCTATAAAAAAGATCTTTAATGGCGAAACAGAAAAGATTTATGGATTGCCTAATATTTGGAAAGAAAAGCTCATGGGAGCATATCTTGATATGCGGGATTATGGATATCTTTTGAGTGTATTACAAAAAGCTCAAAAAGAAGACAAAGACCCAAAGTGTTTTTATGGCAACGGAGGTGTGGATTGTAGGACTGAAGATGGCAAGAGAGTCGAACCTGACAAAGTTGTAGCGCTTTTTATGTCTAAAAAAGATCATGAAAAAAAGTGTGAAGAAATCGAGATGAGTTACAAAAAATAATGGAAAGACTGAATAATGACAAAAATGCCGAGATTGTAAGACTTGAAAGTAAATAGTTTTTCCCCTTACAAGATGTGATGGGAGATTTTTTAGCCATGAATGCAAGGAGAAGAACAACATGAAAATCACAAAATTATTTGTAGTAGTATTTGTAGCTTCGATGTTCCAAGCAAGCGCGTTATTTGGAATGTGGGATGGAGCAAAAAAGGTACTTGCAAAATGTAGCAACAAAGTACTTCCATATGTTTCTAAAGTTTTCACCAAAGATGTATTAAAAGTTGGTGGAGGTTTAGTTGCTGGTGGAATGGCAGTAAGTGTAGGCGGTGTGATAAAACGTTATATTTCTGTAGAACATAAGATTCATCCAAAAGAGGGCAAGGAAGCGCTTGATATCTATAAAAAATATGAAAAAAAGGGTGTAGAGCAAGTTCTGAATATGATGCTACCTCTTTTTGAGGGCAATTCAATTCCTAAAGAATGGAAAGCTAAGGTTCCAGAAGTGGTAGAAGAATATAACAATGATTCTAAAGAGTGGAATGTTTTTTTGTTTAAAATGGCAAAAGAATTAGGGTTATTTGATACAAAAAAAAGTAATGGTTACGACGGTCAAAACTTGAAAAAAGAGGCTAAAAACTTTAAAAAAAAAGGCTCAGATCGATGGGATCCAGTTAAGATGCTTAATGCCTTTATTACTATTAAAGAGTCTAAAGAGTTAATGGCGAGTTTGAGTAATGATAAAGATAAGTTGATTAGCAATAAAAATGCAGCGATTGAAACATTAAACGGTCTTCTAAAAAAGAATACTGATTGTTCTAAAAAAAGTAAGAATAAAATCGCGAAACTTGAAGAGAAATTTTATAAATTAAAGGAAGACAAGGAAGCTTTAGCACAAAGTTTGAGTGATCGGATTAATTCTGTTAAGTCGGAAGTTAAGCTTGTAACAACGAAAGTTGATGTCTTAGAAGAAAAAAAGAAAAAAACAGCCGAAGAAGACTCTCTTTTTGATATTAGTTCAGGAGATGACGACGATACTAGCGATTCAGACAGTGATGATGACGATAATGAATCTGAGGGAAATGGAGAGGATATAAAAAAACTAGTAACAAAAACTATTTAATGGGCGCTCAGTTTTCTGTTTCGGATAAATGTACTAGTAGTAATCCTAGCAGATAGTTTTTTTGCAAAGGTGCTGTTAGCAGCACCTTTTTTACTTTTCAAGTAGCTGGCCAACATACCCTTGAGCATCAAACGTTTTGAACTGATCAAGTTGCTCACCAAATGAAATGTACAAAATTGGAATAGAAAGTTCTTGAACAACTGCAAATACAATACCGCCTTTTCCTGTACCATCCATTTTGGTCAAAACAATACCGGAAAGCTGCGTGCTTTCATGAAATAGTTTTGCTTGTTCAAATGAATTTTGTCCAAGCATTGAGTCGATTGTAAGCAGAGTGGTGATTGTTGATTCTTCAGATGGAAAATGTTTATTGACGATTCGTTTTATTTTTTCAAGCTCTTTCATCAAATTTGTTTTTGTTTGTAATCGTCCTGCGGTATCGATGATCAGTACATCAAATCGTTCAGCTTTATATCGTTCGCATGCTTTGTATACCACAGATGCCGGATCTGCACCTGGTGCTCCTGCTTCAATTTCAACACCAATTTTTTCTGCCCAGGATGTTAATTGTTCTACTGCTGCGGCACGGAAGGTGTCAGCAGCAACTAGTAAAACTTTTTTTCCTTTTTGGTGCAAATCATGAGCAAGTTTTGCTGCAAAAGTTGTTTTACCGCTTCCGTTGATGCCAACAAGAAGGTAAATGGAACTTTCTGGTTTTTTTTCTGTTTTGTTATTCAAAAGAGCAAGCAGTTCTTGTTCAAGTGCCTGTTTTAAGTCTTGGCCTTCTTTGATAGAGCCAGACAAAACTTTTCCTTTTAGATTTTTGATGATTGTTCGTGTGGTTATGACTCCTGCATCTGCTGCTATTAACAATTGCTCAAGTTCATGCAGAGCTTGTTCATCAATAGTTGCGCGTGAAAAGAGTCCGTGTAATTTTGTGGTAACAGAGTTGTAGATTTTTTGTAATTTTGTTTTCAAAAAGCCGAACATATCAATCTCTTTCTAATTTTTTAGGAGTAGTATTATTTTAGTGTAATCGGGATGTTTTTTTTTACAACAGGAGGTTGATGCTTTTTACATGGGATTTGTTTTTAAAAAGTTTCATTGCTACCAGAGCTTTTTGGGTTGTTTTGCTGGAGGCAAAGGGTTAGTTTTAGGTAAATGTAAATGCGCAAAGTGTTTTATGTCTATTTTGAAAGTGCATAGCAGCTCAGAGTTACTTTTTTGTACTAATTTATAAAAAATTGTTGTGTTTTGAAAAACGCTTTAGATACAGTAACAATAATTGAAATGATCATATGCGCGGACAGAATTTCCAGAACTAAGCCTGAAGGGGAGTGGGGTGAAGCCATTTAGGGACAAAATTGGAAATGTTCCGCGCGTTTTTTTTTATGAATTTTTTTTGGTATCCTGTTTATGTTCTATGTGACAAAAGCTATAAAAACATCTCGGAAGTTATATCTACATGAAACAGTTTGTAAAAAAAATTTTACTTTTACTTTTACTTTTTCATACCGCTACTTTTACAAAAAGCTCATCGCAATCAATAATATCTGTTGATAATGATATTATTAGATTGGCAATAGGCCCTTTGTTGGCGGTTAGTTCTCCATATATCGATAAGGTTTCGCGCTACTTTGCAAAAAAAGCATCATTATACAGAAAGTTGCGGTATCAGAATGGAGCGGATATTTCCAGTACGACATATGTTTTGGAAAAATGCTATGATGTTGCGCATGTTGCAACAAAATACCTTTCTTGGGCAGCCTTTTTTGGCGGCATTAGTTACTTTGTGTATGCCTTATCAGATGTGAGCGGAAAAAAAATTAATGATAAAAAAAAGATTAACAATTTGGAACGTGAAAATAAAGGTTTGTCATGTGCCACAAAAAAGGCTTTGATGGAAAAAGATCGTTTTATGAAACAGAACATTAAGCTCAGAAAAAAGAATTCTAGTAGTTTTCATGATGATTCGAATCCGACTAATAATGATCCAAAGAGTATGAACATTATAAGTGTAGCTGGTGGAAGAAAACCTGTTTCTTATAATGGAGGTATATTTTCTGTTTCAAGCATGTCGGATTAAAGCATGGGTGTTTCACAAGGTTCAATGTAAGAAGGATTTTTTAGAGATAGGAATAGAGCATGTGGGAAATAAAGAAAAAGGTGTTGATTGTAGCTTTTATTTGTTCTGTGATTGGATGTGTGCGTGAAGTAAAAGCGGATTGCATTATTGGACGGCTACTTGATGGGGGATTAGGCATTGGTTGTGGAATTACATTGATGATTTCTGGTGCTGCCATTGTTTTGTTTCCAGGGACAATTACACATAGCAGAGCAATGAAGTCAGACTCTCGGTTTTTGTGGTTTTGTGCAGGTTCTGCGTATGCTACAGGTCTTTTTCTGATGGTTGGAGGTACAAAAGTTGCATTTGAAGGGACAAAAAAGTTTTTTGGTCTTGACTCAAGAACTTGAATTTTTTTTATAAAAAGATAGATTCACACGTTGTTATTGTTATCTACTATTTTTTAATTAACAAGGATATATGTTTTATGAAATCTTTTAAAAATGGTTTGTTGCTTACAGTATTTGTTGTTTCACCGTTTATGTTTGCAGGTACTCAAAAAAAACCTCAAACAAAAACTGTTTCTACAAACTTAAAAATGGAATATGTTGATTCGTATGCAGTTATTCGTGAGTCAAAAGAGGGACAGGAATTTGCAAAAGAGATGGAATCAAAACGAATTGATCTTGGAAAAGAACTAAAAGAGTTAGAACAAAAGTTCACAATGTCTGCAAAAGGGTTTCAGACCAAAGCATCAACAATGTCTGAAGTTGGACGAGCTAGAGAACAAAAAGATCTTGCAAAAATGGAGCGTGAATATAAAGGAAAGTTGCAAGAAAGCGAAGAAGATATGAAAATATCGATGCAAATGGGGCAAGAACGGTTGTTCAGAGAACATAATCAAGCTGTTTTTGATTATGCAAAATCAAATAGTATTGATCTTGTGTTTGGTCCAGGAGGTGTTATCTATGCATCGGAAAAAGCAAACTGCACATTCGATATTGTTGATGGTATGAACAAAAATTATGAAATAAAATTGGCAAAGGCACGTGAGCCAAAAAATAAAACAACTGCCGTAGCAAAAGGTAATAGTAAAGATAAAAAGAAAGCTACAGCATAATTTTTTATTTTAGTAAAAGGAAAGGTCGGCTTTGAGCCGGCCTTTTTTGTTAACGGAGAAAATATATGGAACAGACGAACGAAAAAATAACTCTACCTCGTGTGATTATCGGTCTTGGTAATCCTGGTCCGAAGTACAGTTTTAATCGTCACAACATAGGTTTTTTGGTGCTCGATATGCTTTCGGACCGGCATGAAGGTTCTTGGCAAAAAAAAGAGTTTATGGAAATAAGTTCGATCAGAATTAACGAACAAAAGGTTTTTTTGGTAAAACCACAAACATTTATGAATAATTCTGGAAAAGTGATTCCTTTTTTGAATAAACAGGGGATAAAAGCTGAGGATATCTTGGTTGTGCATGATGAATTGGAATATCCCTTTGGAAAAATAAAAATCCGATTTGGTGGCAGTGCACGAGGACACAATGGATTACGTTCAATTATTCAACACTGTGGAAAAGATTTTTACCGTCTTCGGTTTGGGATTGGTCGTCCAGAAAAAAAAGAAATGGTTGGTTCATATGTTTTACAAAACTTTTCTGAGCCAACCAAAGAAGTTGAGAGCATGATTGAGCAATCAGTTGAAATGATTGAGGAGTTATTTGCTAGTGCTGAGATTTCTTAAGTTGATTAAAAAGTGTTTTCAAAAAATCAACGGTATCTTTTCGTTGCATTTTTTCATAAATAGGGATAGTCATTTCTGTAGCCTGTAAAAGATAGAATTTATCTTCTATTTTTTGCAACACCTTTAAGATTTGTTTCTCGAAGACGGGAATTTCTTTTGTTGCTATGGCAAAAATAATTTCTGGGTCTGATCCAAAATATTTGTGAACAACTACGTTTCTAAAATCAACGATTTTACGCCAATCACCTTCATTGGGGTGCTTATTTTCTAGATCATAAACATCTATTAGTTTTTTTACAGATTCACCAATTTCTTGAAGATTTCTTATTATAAAGCCGAAGACTATTTCATCTGAAATAAATTCTTTATATGAGATATCCTTTATGTTTCGGTTTACTTTGTCTATTGAGATTAAAATAGTTACAAAATATAGTTCATGGCGCTTCTTGTTATGCATAAATTAAATCTTTTTCTATAAACTGCATAAGAAACGGATGGATTGAATCGTAATAAACAACGTCTATATTTTTTTTGAAGAATTTTTCTAAAAAAATTCGTAGTTTATACCGTTTATCGAAACTTTTGGTTTTCGATTTTATGAGTATATCAATATCACTTTGGGTAGTCTCTTCACCTCGTGCATATGAACCGTAAAGCATTATTGTATCTACTTCAAACTCTTTTTTGAAAAATTTTTTATTTTCACGCAAGAAATTTAAAATCTCAGTCTTCGTAACATGTTTTGTTTTCATAATTGCCCTCTCGATCATTTTGTTTATCTATTGGGGTTAAATATTTTTTAACCACTCAAATACAAAAGACTTCAATTTGGCATCAAATTTTTCGCCACCGCCCTGCAAGATGGTTTTGCTGCCACCGCCACGCAAATTATGATTTTCTTTCAGCAGAATTGAAAATTCTTTCAAATTAAGACGGTCTGCGAATGTCTTGTCAACAGTACAGACAAAGAGTGAGCGATCATCAATGTCACTGATTATAAAATAAAATCCAGGTTGTTTGTTCATCAATCGTCGTACAATTTTTTGCAGAGCTTCGTTGGTATAGTTTTTGAGTTGTAAAAAGAGATATGGAATTCCGTTTACGTTTGTGATGAGTTTTTCCCATTCAGGTAGTTGTGCCTGCCAAACTTTTTCTTGTAACTGTGTTATCTGTTTGCGTAACACGCGTTGTTCATTGTTTAGCTTTTGTATGGTTTCAAAGACTTCATAGGGTTGAACCTTAAAGGTTTGGCTCAACTTTTTAATATCATTGAAACGGTTTTGAAAAAGTTTTATCGCTTCATGGCCAGTGACTGCAACAATTCTTCGGTGACCAGCAGAAAGTGCGGAAACTTCTACAATTTTAAAGCATCCAATTTCTCCGGTTGCATGGGTATGCGTACCTCCACATAGCTCTGAAGAAAATCCAGGAATTTGTACCATACGAACTGATTCAGGATTATATTTATCACCAAAAAATGCAACGGCACCTCGAGTAACAGCATCTTTGTGTGTGGTTATTTCAGTGTGCAGTGGAATATTTTCCATGATTTTACTATTGACCAGATCTTCAACTTGTTGAATCTGTGTTTCGTTCAAATTTTCATGATAGGTGAAATCAAACCGCAGGTAGTTTTCATTTACTAAAGAGCCGGCTTGTTTAATGTGCTTACCAAACAGATTCATCAGTGCAGCTTGCAACATATGTGTTGCAGTGTGATTTTTCATGGTATCTGCACGATGTTTTCCATCAACAGCAATTGTAACGGTAGTGCCAGTTTTTATATCGATAGGTAATTTTACTAGAGCACCAATTGCAGCATCAAATTTTTCAGTTTCAAGAACTTTTGTTTTTGTTTCACCAAAAAGAATCCAGCCAGCATCTGCTTCTTGTCCTCCACTTGCAACATACAACGGTGATTTATCTGTAATAATCCAACAGGTTGATCCCGCTTTTGCTTGGCCCTTTACTTCATTGTTTTGAATCATAGCCGTGATAGTTGCATTTGTTCCAAGTTCTTCATATCCGGTGAATATGGTTTTTATTATATCATCAAGTTTGACAGCAATTTTCGATTCTTCTTTTGCTCGGGATTGTACTTTTTGTTGATCCATTTCTTTTGCAAAGCCATCTTGGTCTACGGAAAAACCGTTTTCTTGTGACATCAAGATTGTTAGTTCAAGTGGGAAACCGTATGTGTCGTACAACTTAAATGCTTGTTTTCCGGTAATAAATTTGCTTTTTTTGTTGTTTTCAAAGAATGTTTTTAAAATCTCCTGTCCACGTACGAGGTTTACTGAAAACTTTTCAACTTCACTGTTGAGTATTTTTACAATCAATTTTTTATTTGTCTTTAGATCAGGGTAGATATTACCAAGATCATTAACCACAATAGAGATTAGGTCAGGGAAAATATGTTTATCGGTTAGTTTTTGTTCAAACAGTGATGCACGTCGAATAACTTTTCGCAACACATAGCCGCGACCTTCATTTGATGGGGCACATCCATCTGAAATCAAAAGTGATGCTGCGCGAATATGATCAGCTAAAACATGAAACGCAGCTTTAATATCAGGATTTGATTTTTTGTAGTTTACACCAGAAACAAGTTCTATTTGTTGAATAATATTTTGAAATAGATCAGTTTCAAATACAGAGTCACAGTTTTGTATCGCTACACAGAGCCGTTCAAGTCCCATGCCGGTATCAACGCCAGTTTTTTTTAGTGGTTTATCGGTGCCGTCTGGTTGACGATCAAACTGCATAAATACAAGATTCCAAATTTCCAAGAAACGATCACAATCACATTCTGGCCCACAATCTTTGCATCCGAATTTTGGTCCGCGGTCAAGGTGTATTTCTGTACACGGTCCACAGGGACCAGTATCGCCCATTTGCCAAAAATTGTCTTTTGCACCAAGGCGGTGGATTTGTTCTTTTGGAAGTTTTATAGTGTTGAGCCACAAATCATACGCTTCATCATCTGATTTGAACACGGTTGCATGGAGTTTTTCTTTAGGAAGTCCAATTTCTTTGACAAGAAATACCCATGCGTATTCTATTGCTTCTTTTTTGAAGTAATCACCAAATGAAAAGTTTCCCATCATCTCAAAAAAAGTGAGATGTCGTTTTGTAAAGCCAACATTGTCTAAATCGTTGTGTTTTCCGCCGGCACGCATGCATTTTTGAATACTGACAGCGCGAGTGTAGCTGCGCTTTTCTTTTCCTAAAAAAACGTCCTTGAATTGGTTCATGCCGGCATTGGCAAAAAGAAGGGTAGGATCCTGCGCTGGGATCAAAGAAGAACTTTCTACAAGGGTATGGCGATGTTTTTTGAAATATTCAAAAAATTTTTTGCGAATCTCTAATGATTTCATGACGTATCACTTTTGAAAAAGGATGCTCCAATAACAGCATAATGGTTTCACTGTAGCATCTTTTTGCCTTATCTACCAAATTTGTGTATTCGGGTTCTATTTATGTTGCGATTTTGAATTTTGAAATGTCCAGATAGTCTATATTTCTGGAATATTAATGTCAGGAGAAAGATCGACTTCAAGATTCTCTTCGTCAGAATCGTAGTAATTTTTTTTAGGTTTCGGTTTAGGGGTGATCATCTCTTTAAGATTGACTTTTTTACCATATGAGATTGTGTGGCAAAGATTAGTTGCCGTTTTGGCCACGTTATGGCCTTCATCAACGACTGCAACATCATATGTATCACAATCTTTAGTAATCTTTATTAATTCATCGTTACAAGCGTCACCAAGCATTTTGTCCGTTTTTCCGCCAAGAATTATGTATGTTTTATTTCCTACGGATTTATTTTGTTTAAGATGTTCTTTTATCAAAGTAATAGGTTGTACTTTTTCTGATAGTGATGCCGTATCAAATAATATGTTTGCAGGTTCTGTTGATATCAATAATGATTTTGAAATCATATATTTTAGCCAAGTATGCTGTTTATTTAGCCAAGGATTTTTTGTAATCAATTCTCTGAGGTCTAATAAAGGTTTGTTGTAAATAATTGTCCCAATAGCATTCTTTAGGTTATTGATTTTGGATTTGTCAGGAACATCCTTTGTGCTATTCCAGAAATATCCCTCAGAAACCACTTTTTTTGTAAGTTCAAATTTTTTTAAAATATCTACGTATTTTTTTGGATTTAAAATTATATCTTTCATTGTTTGTGTAGCTGCACAACCTCGTGAGTGCGCATAAATATCAAATTTGTGACCAGCGTCAATAATTTTCAGGCCTGCATAAAGAAGTGTTTGCGCATCTATTGATTGTCCAAGATTTATTGAAGCAAATAGTTCTATTATGCTTTTTTCCAATTCAACAATACCTCGATCTTTAAAATTTGGACAGATGACTGCAGCATAATTATATCCTTTATGAGGCAATAAAGTGTTTTTATAGCTATTTTTTTGATCTGATTGTGGATTAAATCCATGGGAGACAAGAAGCAGTTTTTTACCAGGTTTTTTAGGAATACCTGTTATTTTTGGATCATATCCAAGAAGTTTTTTGGGATCATCAAATTTCTCTGATCCATCCGCCCATTGTATACATGATGCAAATAGGATAAAAATGGTGAATTTTAAAAAATTTCTTTTCATTATTTTATAACCTCGTTTAGGTAATATTATCATTATAAATATAAGAGTATCATTGTAGAAAAGATAGAGAAACAGCTCAGTTAATACTTTTTTTAGATCGCCTTATGGTTTTTTCTGGTGAAATTGAGAGCAAAAGGTGAAAATAGTGCTAAGAATGCTATGGCAAAGAGTAATTGCCAGATTTGTAGGTTGTTTTGCTTCATTGCATCGGTTAATTGGCTCATATACTCAAATCGTTTACTGATTGTCGGGTGTGTATCTAGTGCTCGTGCTTTTTCTCGTTTTTTCATAATTCGTCTAAATTGATCTCTGCTTGCAGGAGCATAGGTGCGATCAATCAGGCCAGAAAGGATATCAGCTCGTTTTTCCTGGAGCCGTTCCCACTGAGCTTTAATGCGATTAAATTTCCGTTTTTTCTTTTTTACAGGTGCTTGGCAGAGGCAGTAGAGGTTGAAATCGTCTTGCTTTGCGATGTGCATTAGTTCGTGTGCAAGCGTAGCCTGTATTTCTGAATCTGTTTTGTGAGATGAAAAAAGTTCTTTTTCATTGATTAAAACGTTGTATTGGTCAACTCCGGCTTCAGATGGAAAACTATCTTTTGCTTTAGCAATGGTAATGATGTTTCCATTGCACATATAAGCTTTTACAAACAAGTTATCTGGACCCAGTTTAATGCGAGCTATACCGAGTTTGCGGACTATTTGTTCGTTGCTTAGTGTTTTTATAATCGGTTGGATTATATTATTTGACAATGGGGTGTATGTACGTTCTTCATGTGTTGATTCTGTGCATGCTTGCAGGTACTCATCGTAAACAGATTTTTGTAGTTTTTGCCACTGTGCATCAGTTTGTATGCCTGCCATATAACGAAGTTTTTGTTGTAGTTGCATTTCTTCCTGATCAAGAAGGCGTTCCTGATGCAGCAAAAGATAGCATTGGGATGAGTGTGCAGACAGGCACAAAAGCAGGAATAGTAGATTTTTAAAAAACATTATACAACCTCTATTTTGTGATGTTTTTTAGATTCTAAATGTCTGATGAACTGTTCTGGTCACAAGTGAAATCATGTTGATCATTTTCCAATTTGATCGTTGTTGCTTCGATTAATCCTATTGTTTCGATTAATCCTATTGTTTCGATTAATCCTATTGTTTCGATTAATCCTATTGTTTCGATTAATCCTATTGTTTCGATTAATCCTATTGCTTCGATTAATCTTATTGCTTCGATTAATCTTATTGCTTCGATTAATCCTGTTGCTTCGATAAGGTCGGTTCGATCTATGAGTCCGATATTTTGTTTTTTTTCTATGAAAAATCGCAAAAAAGGATATTTGATTTCAGAAGCATATTTTTTTCGACAACAGCATGTATTTTGTGTGTTTGTTAATGCTACGAATGTTATTGCGATGATAAAGCCTACAGTTCTTTTTATCAATATTCTTCCTAAAGTTCAAAAGTGATCCGCACTACTTATTTTTATTGTATAGCTATAACAGCTTTTTTCAAGCAAAAAGGCTAGAATAAAGGGTTTTAGGAGGTTTTTTCAAATTCTGGTTTTAATTTTTTGTATATAGTCGTCAGATCGAATGATATCATTTTGGTTTGACCAAAAAGCGGCAGAAAGTTGGTATCTCCATTCCAGCGGGGTAAAATATGCAAATGAAAGTGGGTAGGTATGCCTGCTCCAGCAGCTTTCCCGATGTTTGAACCAATATTCATACCCGCAGGTCCAAGTGTTTTTTCCAGTATTTTTGTACACATAGAAGTCAATTCAATCAGTTCAGATCGCGCTTCTTGAGCAAGATCGTATAGATTTTTCTGATGTTCACAGGAAATAATCATCAAATGCCCCGCATTGTATGGATAACGGTTGAGAAGAACCGCATTGTGCTTATATCGTTTTAGGATGAAATATTTTTCATCCTTTTTTTGTTGAAGCTGCTTGCAAAAGGGACATTCGTCTTTTTTTTCTGTGCCATCGGTATGTTGTGCTACTCCCTCTGTATATTCAGTCCTCCATGGCGCGAACATCTTTTTCATATCTTTTTCCTTTTCTCAGCAAATAAAACCAACAGGTGAGTGATAGCATAACCATAAGAGGATCAACAGGAAGTCGTAACCGTGCGTACCCAAATCCACCGGTCATAAATAAAATTGCACCAATTACTGGAGAAACTTTTAGCCAAAGGGAAAACAGCTGTTTGTTTTTTTCAGAAATCTTGAATCGACGTAGAATAGGTATACACAAAAACATCCAAGCGCCAATAAGTAGGCCGATCCATTTTAATATTGAAAATATAATTTCAAGAAAAATAAGCAGACGCATAGTTAATGGCATTGGCTGTTTGTAAACGCAGTCGACCCACTTTTCTGTTAAAAATTCTTCAAGAGGGTCATACCAGAAGCAATTTTTTACAAAACCAACAAAAATATGGGAATGTAGGTCAAAAGTTGTTTTTAGGACTTCTTTTATCCAATCTCGGATGAAAATCCAAGGATGTTTTTTCAATATAGGAATAGCAATTTTTAGCGCGCAAAGCTCTTTGCATTCTTTTTTTCCACGCGCATGTGCTCGAATTGCTTCTCTTGCAGACTCTGCTCGGGCTTGTTTGTATAATCTAGAGATGCTTTGTTTGAGGGTCATGTGTGTTGTGTCTCTCAAAATTTTTGGAGCGCAAAATGAATTTAAATAAGGCCCAAACATAGGGCAGAAAAATAGTTTTCCGGTGATGTTATAATTGCGTATGTACCAACCACTTGTAACTATAAAAAAGACAAGAAAAAAAAGACCGATTTGTTTCAGTTTATGTTTCAATCCGTCTACGCCAAGGCTACGTCGGACAGGTCCGTCTACGCTTGGAGAGTTTTTTCGGGCAAGGAGAAGAATGATTATTGCTGCAACAATAGAAATAAATTCACCCATTGGTCGAATCCAGGTTGCAATTCCAAGTGATCCTGCGGCAAGTATAGTGTACAGAACCCATCGATTTTTTTGGGTTGGTTCTGCATATGTTCTGAAACTTTTATAAAAAAAAAGTAAAAACGGCATAAAAAAAAGAAGCGACAATGCTTCTGTCAATAAATATGTGCTTGCAAGAACCATTCCGATATGGAAAACAAATATCCATGCCGTGAGCCATGCAATTGGTAAAACTCCGGTTAAAAAAAGCACAAGAAAAAAAATTAAAAGTGGAAGCAAAGAGCTTAGTCCAATTTGTGTCCAGATAGCAGCAGTCTGTGCGGCTTTGTTTTCAGAAAATTTTGATGTTTTTAAACCGAACCAGTTGTAAAACCATGAAAGGTAGAGGGGATAACCAGGTGTACGCCAAAATATAGGCTGCATGGTGTCTGGTCTGTGCATGCCGGTTCCGCATGCAACGCCGATGGCGCAGTTGTGATAATCAGGGGTATCCGGTTGTTTGTAGCGTTCACAGTGTTGCACATAAAAATGAAATGTCGCCGCACGGATTAAAAATGCAGCGACAAAAAGAATAATAAGATTTTTTCTGTTTGGTTTTTGATACAAAGAAAACGTCATTACTGCTCCAGATTTTTTGAACCTATCTAACAGCTTTCTTTTGTAACACAATTACGTCAAATTGTTTATTTGGTTGTATTTTTTTCAGCATGTTTTTTTATAGACAGCCAATAATGATGAAGAGATATTTTTTCTATAGCATCTTCACTATTATCTTCCTTAAGATAGACTTCAAACTTGCCTGATTTTGTTTTTTCAAGGCGTATATTAGGGAACTCGTTTTTTACTTTTTGAGGGAATTGTTTAGAGTCCGTAATTTTTTTGAGTATCTTTTCTGGGGGAATTGGTCCTATTTGACAGATAGAATTTTCCATTATTTTTGCAAGAAATTTGATGCTGTTTTCGATGTCGGTCTCTTTTTTATCTCTATACCCTCCCTGTTTAAGAAATTCTTTGGTCCATTGTTCTATTATTGTTTTTTTGTTTTTATTATTTTTTTCAAGCTTCATTTGTTTATAAATTTTGTGAGTCTCTTTTCGGTTGGAATAAATATTTTGGTTATTATATTTGAGTTGGTTATTCATCATTTTATATTCAAAATTGATTTTTCTGTTTTTTTCGGCAAATAATTTATTGATTGTTGTCTGAGAACCATTTGCTGCCCCGGTATATCCCTGTAGAATTGATATTGTAGTATCTGGCATACAACCATCACTTGCACACACTCCACCACTAGCACACATATTTTTGCATTCTTCAGATAGTTCGCTTTTTTTATCTGATCCAAAAGATGAAAAACTATATCCTATCAAAAGTGCTGCGACCGTGAGTGAGAAGTATTTTTTTTTGTTATTCATTGGGGTGTTTGCCTTTTCTGGTTGGGTGAATTATATGTGTTTAAAAACAATAGCTGTTCTAAATGTAACGATTTTAAAAGTATAGTTAAGTTGTTTATTTGGTTTTCAATTCTTCTGCGCGTTTTTTAATGAGATTTTTCATGTCCATTTTTAACGAATAATACGAGACAAGACCCAGTAGCCCGGAGGCTCCTGTTACAACGGCTTGTCTTTTTAAAAAACCTTTTCGTGAAAAAAAACATTTGCCAATATTGTAAAGAGAGCCTAAGAAAAATGAAGCAAATCCGAATTTTATACTTTTTGGAGTCGAACGGATAGAAGAATAACTATCAACGAGATTTTTGAGATTTTTTGCCACGACGTTGTTTTTTG
>Ga0209977_10000525_pt1 | contig 15174 bp, 15 predicted proteins | sample SumtaG_2_FD_183113 | JGI IMG/M metagenome (GOLD analysis project Ga0209977, IMG submission 183113) | Deep subsurface microbial communities from Indian Ocean to uncover new lineages of life (NeLLi) - Sumatra_00607 metaG (SPAdes) (version 2) | ecosystem: Environmental > Aquatic > Marine > Oceanic... | reverse complement strand
TAATGACTATAATGGGAACGCAGAGGCGGATGAAGTTCTTGAGCAACGTTTCAAACATTTGTGGCAAGAGCTCGTTTTTTTTCGGGCTCAGCTCAGTGTATGTGAGTAGTGAGGTATCGGTTGTTCCGATTGTTTTAATAACGATTCGTTGGAAAAAAAGTGCTCCATCGTTAGCAATTTTGAATAGATTTGCGGTAGCAGGCCCTAGCATGTAAGTAAAAAGTGGGACTAATGTGTTTCGTTCAGTCAGGCTTTTCATAACTGTAGTAATCCACATAAAAAACGAGTGTTTTATAAAATCACGAAATGATGGCATATGTGAATTGTTATATTTGGTCGCTATTTGGCGATATAGGATCTTTTTGCCTCGCATCGCGCCAATTATAATAATGAGTGCTCCTGAAATAAGTTTAGATATAAATATCGCCTGAAGCAGAGCGTGGCTTTTTGTAATAAAAGTTATACATAAAAGGCATGTTGCCATTTGAATCAATAAGACTGTAGACACTATTAGATTGAACTGTTTTTGTAAGAAATACGAGTGGAATAAAAGTCGAAGGATAGAAACTATGCCCTCCACAACAAAAATCAGTATCCCTAGGTAGAGCAACCTATTTGATATTCCCGTTATGCGTGACAAAAGCATAAAAAAGAGCGGTGAAGTGGCAAAGAGCAAGCATGTCTGGAATAGAAGTATTTTTCGAGTAAATCGATTCATCCCGTCTGTACTGTTTGCAAATTCCGGGGCAAAACGAGGAAGAGATTTTCTGAAACCACAATCAAGCCAGAGTAACAGTAGAAAAATGCTGCTTTGTATATTTGCCCAGAGAGAAAAATCGTTGGTTGAAAGATTTTGATACAATAATAATGATAGCGAAAGATACAATGACTTGTTAATAAAGAATAAAAAAGCGTTCCAACCCATTCCGGAACGGATTTTTTTTAGCAATTCCTGTGTGTTCATAGTATGAAGTATAGCCAGTTTTGATTTCAATAAAAGTCGCTATACTAAAGATTATGAAGAATTTAAACCATTTTTTATCCAGAAGTCTTCGTTGGATAGGCTTCGAGGCAATCTCATACCAAGTTGTTTTATTGCTCCATCAGTTGGCACTTTTCAAGGTAACTGATTACAAGACATATGGTCTTATTGGTGCAACATTTTCTTTGGTCTATCTAATTGTTTCGATAGCAGATTTGGGGCTTGAGTCCTCAATTAGTCCCTTTTTTGTGCAGGTGAGTAGGAGTAAACGCGCCTTTCGTGCCTTTTTCATGTTGCAACTAATTCCAAATATTTTGTTCACAGGGTTTGTTTTTGTGGCAATAATTTTCTTAAATAGTCGGTTTCGGCTTTTGCCGCTTCCACTTTATATGACCTTGGTGTTATATGCGCTGGTGTTAACAGAGACTGTAAAAAAAACGCTTAGAACAGCAATTCATCTTGCCTTTTTAAATCGTCAAGCGGCGTATATCGAGGTTGGAACAATTCTTGTTTACGTATCAACAATATGGCTTTGTTATAGTTTTGGTGTAGGTGTCGGATTGCCGCTTGTTTTTATTCCCATGCTAATCACTTCACTTATTTCTACGGTGTACATGGGGTATGCATTGTATAGATTCTCTCACACTTTGCCAGATGCAGATTTTATTCAGGTTTCGAAAAAAAGAGTCATGAAATCTCGATTTTGCAATTTTTTGAATCAGATAAGTCATACTGTTTTTTCAAGTAATTTTTTGGTTCCATTTTTTGCTTTACAATTTGGTTTTGTGCAAGCGGGGATTTTTAAATTTATAAGTCATATCGCTTATGGTGTAACAAGCATTGTTAGAAAAACATTTGGTTTGACAAGTGATGCACTTCTTGCGCAAGCAAAATATATGTCTAGTGAGACTAAAAAGACGATTTTTTCTCGAATTACACAGCGTCTGCATCATGTGCTTTATGGCATTGTTATTTTTTTGATTATTAATCATGGAAAACTTTTTACGCATTATTGTGCAGTAGATTCGGTTGCATGGCCTTTGATTTATCTTTTTCTGTTTATTTGTTTGTCTGAGAACTTGTTCATAGCGTACGAGAAGCTGTACATTACCCAAGAAAAAACATGGAGACTCCTGGCATTTAATGCTCTGGCCATGGCGTTTACCTATGGTGTTGTAACTGCAGTATCTGGTATGTCTCAATTGTTTGTTCTTCTAGCAATTATTTCAGTGAGAGTTTTGATGTTTGTTCTTCTTGGACTTGTCTCTTTTTATACGTGGGACATTAAACCTGAGTGGAAATTAAATCCGTCGTATGTGGCGATTGCTTTGTGCGCAGCATTAGGTTTTTTTGTTTTCTTTTGAAAAAAGTCTCTGAGCGCTTTTTAATTTTGGTAGTTTCGTTTTTCCAATTGCGATTTGATAAAGAAAAATAACTTCGAATGTAATTGCTGTAATGGCAAGAGGAGGAAGCCACCAATATTTTTTTAACCATTCGCTCCAAGAAAGATTGTGATTTGTCAGTTCATATTTTTCTAATAGTTTTGGAATCTGTTGCGTTAATTTGCTGATAATACTCAAAAGTTCAAACGCATGTAAGCTTGAAATATTTCCGAATAACAGGACTAACGCTCCAAGAGCAAGGCTTTTTTCTTCTTCTTTTTTTATAGTTTTGTATGTGGCGTCATAAATCAGTTTGTATATAGCAAGAATAAGTATTGAAAACTCTTTGAGTGTTGTTATGTCAAGCATCTGATAGTTGGTTTTGATTTTTTCCCAGAGTGTGAAAAAGCAGTGTAAATTCCGTGAGGATTCAATCTCTTTTAAGCAGGCTTCAATTTCTTTTCGTTCAAAATTGACGGTTTCTTCAAAGATTGTGCAAAGACCTTTCTCGCTGTTGCACAGTGTATGAAAAATACTTTTCTCATGAATTTGTTGTATCACGTTAACAGCATTTTCAAGCCTATGAATTACGTACAGGTATAGGGCCTGATCTGAACTATTAAGAGCGTTTTGAGTTTCGTTATTTATTTGTGCAACAGCGGTGTCGATATTTCGTTCGAGAGGTGCTGTTTGTAGTGTGATAGAACAACTAAAAAGTAAACTTATAAGATGTTTTTTCATGATTCCCATATTATTTACGCTGTGTAACCCTTTCTTCCGCCTTTTTTAATAATTCTACGGTGGTATCATCGGCGCCTTTTTTTAATCCAAGCTCTCGCGCTGTGTCACCATCATTGTTTCTGAGTGCGAAGTTAATATGCTTTTTTGCTTTTTTAAGAAGGAGTTGTACTAAGTTCTCATCTTTTAGTTCTACCGCTCGCATCAAAGGAGTGTAGCTTTGTTTATTCTGTGCATTAAACAAGCGTGCTAGAGCGTTATTGCTTTTTTGTATCATCAGGTCAATGAATTGAGATTTAGTTTCAAGAGGAACATCGACGGCGTTGATGAGCGTATGCAGCGGCGTATTATTGTTTTTATTTATCAAAAAGACTGATGCTCCACGATCAAGTAGTAACTTTGCAATATTGTAATGTCCATTTAAAACTGCATAGTGAAGTGCTGTGTTTTCTGCTTCTAAAATAATATCGTCAGGGTTGCGTGCAGGTAGGTTTGGGTTAACACCTGCATCAAGAAGTTTCTCAACAAGATCTATCCGTCCTTGCGATGTTGCTCCGATCAGTGGTGTTGCTCCTTTTTCGTTGTATTCGTTAAGAGATTCTTTGTTTTTAATTGCCTGTTTTAGATCAGCATCTTGTGTGTTGGTTTTCCAAAAAAAACGTGGAAAAAGAAACAAGGAAACAAGGAGAAGCAAAAAAGAGATTTTTACACAAACAGTACAGACAAAAAAGGATTTTTTCTTCATAAACGGTTCTTTCTCTTTTTTCTTATGCAGTTTATTTTCTTTTAAACGTAATAAAGTTTTTTAATTGCATTCAAGAGTTATATCAGCTTGGTTGGTATGTGCGTGATCCAAAAATTCAATAAAAATTTTTAGTGTGTATACTGTTTATGCGGGGTAAGTCTCATTCTTGGAGAAGGTTTTCAACTCAGGAAAGGGTTGTGATGTTCTCTCTTGATGATAAAGTTGTGTACCCTGGACATGGAGTTGCGAAAATAAGTCGCGTTGTTGAAAAAATTATTGCAGGAAGCGTAGCTCAGTTTTTTGAGTTGCAATTTCTCAATAAAGATATGACCATCTTGGTTCCAACAAAAAACCTTGAATCAATAGGGTTGCGAAAACTCAGTTCTCACGAAACAATCGACAATGCATTTGAAATACTTTCTAGGCCGGCGAAGCTGTGTCGGGACTCTATGTTGAGCAATTGGAACAAAAGAAGCAAGGATTATCAGTGCAAGCTTCGAACAGGAGATTTGTATGCAATTTGTAGAATTTATAGAGACTTAAATCACCTTGCGGCAACAAAAGAGCTTTCATTCGGTGAAAAAAATCTTTTGCTGAAAACAGAGGCTCTTTTAGTAGAAGAGATTTCGCTTGTAAAAGATGTGGAAGAGGATAAGGCAATTGCAACTTTACGTTCTTTTTTTATTCCTACAAAAACGTTAGGGAGTGAAGTAAGGGCTTTGTAAGCGTTGTTTTTTGTAGCTATTTGGAGCTTGTTATTAGAAACAGGCTCCTTTATTTTGTTGGATAGTGGATGCACAAAGAAAAACCTTTTTGTCTTTTTGTTTTAGGCCCAACAGGAGTTGGAAAAACCTGGATGTCGATGGAATTGGCAAAATATGTTTCTTCAGAGATTGTCAACGGTGACAGCGGGCAGTTTTATACTCCGTTGTCAATTGGCACTGCAAAGCCTGACTGGAAACAGGAGGTTGTACCACACCATCTTTTTGATATTATTGACGAACCAAAACATTTTTCAGTTGTTGCGTATCGAGAACTTCTATTGGAAAAGATCAATAACATTTGGAGTCGAGGCAAGTTGCCTGTTGTTGTTGGAGGTTCGGGATTTTATCTAAAGTCTATTTTTTTTCCACCTGTTTCAGGTTCTGCAGTTCAGAACAAAGAGATTCCAGATTTTTCAGGCCAAGATTCGGTTGCGTTATGGAATCAGCTTCATGCTATAGATGTAACACGAGCAGAACAGATTGATAAAAATGATTTGTACCGAATTATTCGCGCACTTTCTATTTGGTACCAAACAGGAGTTAAGCCGTCGAAATTTTTTCCTCGCTATAATCCTACATGTAATTTTCTGATGATCTATCTTTCGAGGGATAAAGATGAGCTTAACGAACGAATAAATAAAAGAACATATCAGATGATAGAAGAAGGTTGGCTTGATGAGGTTGAGCGTTTACAGGGGACCGAATGGGAGCCTTTTCTCTGCAGAAAAGGGCTAATTGGATACGATATTTTGTTTGAGTATCTCAAAACTGAAAAAACAGAAAAAGATTTAGAGGGCGCAATACAAAAAGTACAACAAGAGACACGTCATTACGCCAAGCGTCAAAAAACATTTTGGAAAAGTTTGGATCGGCAAATCAATGGTGCGCTAAAGGCAGATAAGACAGGACTATTTTTCGGAGAAACTGAGTTGATTAACTTGACTTTATTAGACTGTGATTTATACATAAAACAGTTATTGAAAAGGTTGAGCCCATATCTTAAAAAGAGTATATTTTATGAAAATTTCTAAAACAGACAAGTTTGGTAATGCGTTACCCAATGAATCTTCTGGTCTTTTTTTTACAAATCGCCAAGTTGGTTGGATTGTATCAGGTATTACAATGTTTTGTTTTTTTGTATTTATGGGAGGTTACTTTTTAGGGAAGAAAAAAGCAGTTGAAAAATTTTATAGCAAAATAAAAGAGGATTCTTTTGCTGACCACGTCTACTATTCAATGTGCTCTTTGTATGATAAACAGGGCGAACTTGTTGAGCAACATGATGAGCAAGTTGAAGATGTTGTTGTGGCGCAAGAGGATGGGGCAGAAGCAATCATTGCACAGTCAGAAATACCATCTGCAGAGCAAGGGGGTCAATCAGAGTCTCTTCAAGCAGTAAAAGAAGAATGCTCCCAGTTTTATGCAGAGCTTATAGGGTTTGGAACACACAGAGCAGCACGAAAATTTGCAGATAAATTATTGGCAGAAAATATTTCTGTTTCTGTAAAAAAACGAAAAAGTAAAACTTCTCGCGGTAAAATGATTACGTGGTATCAGGTAGTTACAGAAACATTTAGTGATAAAAGTGATCTAATGGCACTTGTTGATGATGTTTCTTCTCAGGAGCGCCTTAAAGATGTCCGAATTGTTTCAGTATAAAAATAGATGTTAATGTTTTAGCAACTTTTAAAGAAGGTTACATTCATGATTACAACGATCCGTCGGTTCATAAAAAGCAAGACAGCGAAGACAATTTTGATTCTAACTATAGCAGCCGTTGGAGGCGTTTTTTCTATTCCTCTTCTTCTCAAAAAAAATGTTGGAGGTCAATGGATCGTAACAGTTAATGGAGAATCTGCTCCATATGAAAAGTTTGCTCGCAAAACGATAGATAATGAAGAGCGAATTAGAGCTATTCGCGGACAATATGGACAAATGGCCGACATGCTTTTGCAGGCAATGGGTATGGCGTTGAATCCGCAGGTTCTTGCGGTTAAACAACTTATTCAGGAGGAGTTGCTTGAGCAGCTTGCACATGAACTTGATATTCATGTGAGTGATGACTTTTTACAACAAAGTTTAAGTGATCCACGTTTTATCTATCAGGAGCTTTCTTCTCTTGTTCCTCCGCAGCTTATTGATCCAGAATATGGTATCGATATGCATACATTGGCTCTTTATTTGCAACATCGTGACATGAGCACGAAAGATTTTTATAATGAAGTTGAGCAGGTTTTGCGACGCAGTGTTGTTGGCTATATGGCAGTCGGTTCTGTCTATGAACCAGAATGGAGAGTTCGTTCTCGTTATGTTCAAAAAGAACTTGCGAAGAAATTTTCGCTTTATACCTTCGGTCTTGATAGTTATATAGAAGAAGTCAAAAAAAATGTTATTACAAAAACAGAGCTCAAAAATTACTTCGATAATCAAAATCGTTCGTTTAAGCGATATTGGGTTCCAGAAAAACGGACAGGAAAAGTTTGGGCATTCGATGCTCAAGGTTATGGAGTTAATGTTTCTGATGATGAAATAAAAACATATTATGATGATTACAAACAAAAGAAATATATTGAAGCGTCGGTAAAACTTACGGTTCGTAAGATTGTAATACCGTTTACCAATCCAAAAGAGCAAAAAGAGGCGTTTGAAAAGGCCAGAAGCTTGCACGCAGAACTTTTAAAGGATTCTTCTCTGTTTGCACAAAAAGCGAAAGAGATTTCTTTGGACCAAGAAACGGCGAAAAATGGTGGTTTGATGCCAGAGTTTTCTCGTGGAACGCATGCAAGAGAATTTGAAAAAGCAGCGTTTTTGCTAAAAAAAGATGGAGACATTTCTGCTGTGGTTAGAGAACAAGATAGTTTTATGATTGTAAGAAGAGTGAAGCGAGTTCCTGCGATTGTCAAATCATTTTCGAGCGTTAGTGGTAGTATTAAAAATCTTCTTATCGAAAGAAAATTCAAGAATAAATTTTACAAAGATATGAAACGTTTTTTGCAGGCAGAAGATACAACGGCAGAAGATCGGGATCTCATCCTGAAAAAAGCAAGAACGGTAACAGATTCAGAACCTAAAATCAAAGACGATTCAAAACTTGCAAAGACACTATTTAGAAACAAAGAGGGATCATTTGGTTTCTATCTTGAAGGTGGAAAAGGTTTTGTTGTACAAACGGCGAAGATTGCAAAACGCTTCCGTCCTTCGCTTGAGGTAGTCAAAGAAACTGTTGAAGGTGATATGCACGAAGAGCTAGCAGCAAAAAAACTGAACAAATCGGTTGAAGAAGCACAAGAAGAACTAAAAGGTTCGGTTTCAGCAGACATAGCAACAATGTTTAAAGCAAAAAAAGAGACGATTGGCATGATTAAATTTGAAGATTCGGAAAAGCTAAAAAGACTTTCAGCAAAAGGTGTTCCTGTTGAACAGATGCTTATGCTGGAAAATATTGGTGATGTTGGCATTTCTGTTGGTGAGCGAACGGGTTATCTTTTTGTATTGGATGAGCTTGAGTCGTTAGACGAAGATAAGTTTGAGGCAAAGAAGTTTGAAATCCGAAAAGAACTTCAACTTGAAACATCACAGCTCATTGTTGCTACCTTGGTTGCGTTTTTGAATCGGGTGGCTAAGATAGAAGTAAACAAATCAATTGTTACCATAAACGAATAGTACCTCATATGAATAGAACAACTCGAGAAAAGGAAAAAGTTAACACGACAAAACAACAAAATCAGGATGAGCGAAAGAAGGCTCTTGAAGTTACATTTGCACAAATTGATAAGCAATACGGTGTTGGAGCAGTTATGTTGCTGGGTCAGTCTTCACATATCAAGGTTGATGCAATTTCAACAGGGTCTATATTGATTGACCAAGCACTTGGTGTTGGAGGTCTACCAACAGGAAGAATTGTTGAAATTTTTGGTCCTGAGGCTTCTGGTAAAACAACGCTGGCATTGCATGTTATTGCTCAAGCACAAAAAAATGGTGGAATTTGCGCATTTATTGATGCAGAACATGCTCTTGATTCTGCTTACTCTAAAAAACTAGGCATCAATATTGATGATTTGATCATTTCGCAGCCAGACTACGGCGAACAAGCCCTTGATATTGCTGAGATGTTGGTTCGATCAGGAGCTGTCGATGTCATAGTGATTGATTCTGTGGCGGCCCTCGTTCCAAAGGCAGAGCTAGAAGGTGATATGGGAGATGTTCATGTAGGTTTACAGGCTCGTTTAATGTCCCAGGCATTGAGAAAGCTTGCATCAGTTGTAAACAAGTCAAAAACGGTTTTGATCTTTATCAATCAGATTAGACATAAGATTGGTGGACTTAGCTACGGGAGCAAGGAGACAACGACCGGTGGAAATGCGCTTAAATTCTATTCTACGGTTCGTATTGATGTGAGAAGAATAGCGAGTTTGAAGAAAAATGATGTTATTTTTGGCAATAGAGTGCGAATTAAGGTGGTAAAAAACAAAGTTGCGCCACCATTTCGATATGTCGAGCTTGACCTCTTGTTTGGCGAAGGGATCTCTAAGGAGCTTGATTTGCTCGATGCAGGGCTGCATTATAAGGTGGTCAAGCAATCAGGTTCATGGTTTTCGTTCGAAGACAAAAAAATAGCGCAGGGCCGAGAACAGGTGCTTAAGTACCTAAAAGCAAACAAAGATGTTGCTAAGTCGATCTTTACAAAGGTTAATGAGGTGCTATCTTTAAATGAGAATGGTAGCGAGGCAAAAGATTAGCCATTTGATAGGTTGTTTCGTTAATATAATACGTAACCATGGGTAGTTAAAATTTTGAAAGATAGAAGAAATAGTGGCCGCTCTAGAAAAGATGTCGTGCCAATTAATGAAAATATTCGTGCAGAAAAGGTCCAGGTCATTGATGAGAACGGCGTAAATCATGGCGTATTGCCTCTTTCAGAGGCTTTACGGTTGGCAGAGGAAGCCGAGCTTGATCTGGTTTTACTTTCTGAAACAGGTGGGCAAGGCGCGCCTGTTTCAAAAATCATGGATTATGGAAAGGTCCTGTACGAAAAAAAGAAGAAGCTTGCTGAAGCTAAGAAACATCAGAAGATTATTCAGGTTAAAGAAATTAAGCTTCGTCCAAAAATCGGGGAACACGATTACCAGACTAAGATGAATCGTGGGATCGACTTTTTAAAGGCGGGCAAGCATTTGAAGGTAACATTGATGTTCAGGGGCAGAGAAATTGCCACAAAAAGGGAGCGGGGACAGGAGCTTTTTGATAGGATAAACAAAACATTTGATGAACATGGCTTGCTTGAGAATTTAATTCAAGAACAAGATTCTAGGGCAGGTCATTTTTGGTCAAGAATTTATTATTTAAAGTAAGCTAGCACCCAGTTTTGGGTTAGTAGGCGGGGAATATAATGCCAAAAATGAAAACACACTCTTCATCGAAGAAGCGTTTTAAAATAACAGGAAGTGGTCGCGTTAAAAGAGCAAAAGCTTACAGGCGACATCTTTTAACAAAAAAGACCAGAAAGACCAAGCGATCTTTGCGAAAAAAGTCTTATATTGCCGTCTGTGACGTAGCAAATATTCGGGTACTTCTTCCTTATAGTTAATTTAGTTTTATAATTTTGATCTGGAGAATTTACTATGAGTAGGATAAAACGGGGTAAGGTAACACGTGCCCGACACAAGCGTTTGCTCAAAAAAACAAAGGGTTTTTGGGGGCAACGCAAAAATGTCTTTAAACGAGCAAAAGAAACACTTATGCGCGCAATGGCATACGCCTTTAAGGGGCGCAAGCTGAAAAAACGTGATATGCGCGCGTTATTTATTATTCGAATTAAGGCTGCATCAATTCAAAATGGTGTTTCTTATAGCAAGTTCATCTCTGGACTTAAAAAAGCAAATGTTTCTCTTAACAGAAAAATGCTGAGTCAAATCGCCATATTTGAACCAGAAGTCTTTTCTCAGCTTGTTGAGATTGCTAAAGGGTAACCCTTTCTTGACAATAATTTTGCGGACCAATTAAGCTTTTACTGTATCGTAAAGGAAAGGTTGGTTCTAAAAAAGGGAAAGAACATGGAAGCTCTAGGTATTTTAGAGAAAAAATTTTCCATTCTGCTTGGTTTGATAAAAACATTAAAAGCCGAGAATGATGATTTGAAAAAGGAATGTGAGCAGTTTGTAAAACAGATGGCAAAGCTCAACGAAGAAAAAACAGCGTTGGACAAAGAGGTTGAGCAATTGAACGAAAAACTGGGAACAATGGAACAGTCGATGTTGGTGAATAATAAAAGCGTCGATGTGTTGAGTCAAGAAAAAGAGGAAGCGAAGCTTCTAATTGATGATTTAATTAAAGATATTGATTCCCTTGTAAAGAGTGAAAATAAGTAATGAACAAAGAAAAGAAAAAGTACAACGTGACCATTTTTGGTGATCCGTATGTACTTGTAAGCAATGATGCGCCGGAACACATTATGAGTGTCGCGGCGCGTGTTGACGTTTTAATGCAGGATATAGCACAAGCAGCAACGATCTCTGATAAGAAAAAAGTTGCGGTTTTGGCGGCACTTCAGATGGCAGAAAGACTTATTGCTTTAGAAAAAGAAGTGGCGCGAGAGAAAGAGAAGCATAAGGCGCTTGTAGGCAAGATTGACCGAGAGTGTCTTTCATCATTTTCTTCTTGATGTGATCCTTGTATTTTGACGGGCTTAATTTCTTCTCTTTTGTTGCTTTATTTTGCTTTGTTTTCTTTATTGTTGTTGCGCATAGATAAGCCTGCCTATCTGTTTTTATCATTCCATTTAATGTGGATGGATCTGCTGTTATAAAAACAACAGATCATTTGTTTAATTTGATTACGTGATAGGAACAATGATGATGTCTGAGTTATTCGTTTTAATGCTAGGCATAGGTGTTACCCTCGTCGGATTTCTTATGCTTTGGTATGGACGACAGAACCTTGAAAAATCTAGCAAAATGCTTTCTGAAGCAAAAGATCGACTTTCAAATGCAAAACGGGATATAGATTCTGAACGTCGTGAAGCGCTTTTAAAGGTAAAAGACGATGTTTATAAGCGTCGTCACGAGTTTGAGCTTGATATAAAACGGGACCGAGCCGAAATTGACCGGCTTCATTCAAAGTTAAATACTCGCTACGAGGTAATTGACAAAAAAGAGCATAGTATTGATGATCTTCGACGAGAATTACAACAAAAAGAGCGAATGCTTCTTCGCACAGAAGATACTCTTCGTTCTGAAGGTAATAAAATAAAAAATCTTTACAATGAACTTGTTTCAAAATTGGAACGTCAGAGCAACATGACCCAATCTGAGGCAAAGCAAACATTATTAGATACGCTTCAGTCTGAGGTTCGACTGTCAAATCAAAAATGGGTTTCCAAAGTTGAAGATGAAGCAAAACAACAAGCTAAAGACAAAAGCAGAAGTATTTTGATCTCCTCAATGCAGCGATATGCGGCAGAGCAAGTTGCGCCACATGCTTCGGGAATTGTACATTTGCCAAGTGATGAGATGAAAGGAAGAATTATCGGAAAAGAGGGAAGGAATATCAAGGCTCTAGAAATGGCAACCGGTATGGAGTTTGTTATCGGTGATACTCCGGAAGTTATTACTATTTCAGGTTTTAATCCGGTTCGTCGTGAAATTGCACGTAGAGCTTTGAATATGTTGATATCTGATGGACGAATTAATCCAACAAGAATTGAAGAAGCTGTTACAAAATGTGAATCAGAGATGGATGAAATTATCCAAGATTATGGAAATCAGGCGGTGTTGGAGTTTAATTTACAGGCGGTTTCACCTGAGATTATAATACTTCTGGGGAAATTACATTTCAGAACAAGTTTTTCTCAAAATGTTTTGCTTCACTCAAAAGAGGTTGCGATCATTTCCAGAATGATTGCCCAAGAGATAGGTCTTGATGGTCAGACGGCACTTCGTGCAGGTTTGTTTCATGATATAGGAAAAGCTGTCTCAGCAGAAGTTGATGGTCCTCATGCTCAAGTTGGCAGTGATGTTCTTCGACGGTGCGGCGAAAATGAGATTATTGTTAATGCTGTTGCTGCTCACCATGAAGAATCATCATTTACTTCCCCATATGCACCAATTATTTTAATTGCAGATACTATTTCGGCGTCTCGACCAGGGGCACGCAGGGAAACGCTTGCTTCATATCTCAAACGGCTAGAATCTCTTGAAGAGATTGCAAATTCATTTGAGGGAGTTAAGAAAGCATATGCATTACAAGCGGGACGTGAGGTGAGGATTATTGTGCAAGAAGATAGACTCAACGATAGTCAATCTCGGGAATTGGCTCGCGATATTGCAAAAAAAGTTGAAGAAGAAATGAATTTTCCTGGTCAGATAAAAATAAATGTTATTCGTGAAAAACGTTCCGTTGAGTACGCGAGGTAAGCAGATGAGCGCAGATATATTACGGATTCTTTTTTTAGGTGATGTTGTTGGAAAATCAGGCCGAGCTTTATTCCAAAAATATATTGATCGTATCAGAAGAGAGTTTGAGATTGATGGAGTGGTTGTTAATGGTGAAAACTCTTCACATGGTCGGGGAATTACATCTCGAACGATGAAATTTTTCAAACATAATGATGTTGATGTTGTTACTTCAGGTAATCATGTTTGGAAAAACAAAGAGATTTATTTGTATCTAGAGCAAAATAAAGATCTTTTGCGACCGGCTAACTATCCAAGCGGTTGTCCAGGCACGGGCGTTACAACTTTTAGTTGCAAGGGAAAAGAGGTTGCCATTATCAACTTACAAGGTAGAACTTTTATGAAGGATGAGGTTACTTGTCCGTTTCGGGCTGCCGAATCAATTTTGACCTACCTAAAAAATAAAACAAAGATTATTTTCATTGATTTTCATGCAGAGGCATCATCCGAAAAAATGGGACTCGCCCACTATTTGGACGGAAAAGTTTCAGGTGTATTGGGAACACATACCCATATTTTGACGGCAGATGAACGCATTTTGCCTGGAGGCACTGCATATATCACCGATCTTGGAATGGCTGGTGCATTTAATTCGATGCTTGGCATGCAAAAAAAGGCTGTTATTGACAGATTCTTGACGCAAATGCCTACAAGGTTTGAAGTTGATATAAAACCTCCTTTCATAATGACTGGTGCATATGTTGAAGTTGATACAACAACAGGTAGGGCAAAAAAAATAAAAAGCATCAAAATTATTGATGAAGATATGCAGATAGAGGGGGCTTAATAAAATAAGTTCGAAAAAAAGAAGGGCTGGTGTACACACCAGCCCTTCTTTTTTATGTCAGTCTATTTGGTTTTTTTCTTGTAAACTCTTCTTTTTTTCATTCTTACTTTACCTGGAATCGCTACTTTTTTCTTGGTAATCTTTCTTTTTGCCTTTTTACGCTTAACTGTTTTACGTTTAGTAACTTTTCTTTTTGTTACTTTACGTTTAACTGTTTTACGCTTAGCAACTTTACGCTTGGTTGTTTTTTTCTTTTTAGCGACTTTCTTTTTGGCGACTTTGCGCTTGACGACTTTCTTCTTAGCAACTTTACGCTTGGTGGTTTTTTTCTTTTTAGTTACTTTCTTTTTGGCGACTTTGCGCTTGACAACTTTTTTCTTAGCAACTTTACGTTTAGCAACTTTTCTTTTAGTTACTTTCTTTTTGGCGACTTTGCGCTTGACGACTTTTTTCTTAGCAACTTTACGTTTGGTTGTTTTTTTCTTTTTAGTTACTTTCTTTTTGGCGACTTTGCGCTTGACGACTTTTTTCTTAGCAACTTTACGTTTGGTTGTTTTTTTCTTTTTAGTTACTTTCTTTTTGGCGACTTTGCGCTTGACAACTTTTTTCTTAGCAACTTTACGTTTGGTTGTTTTTTTCTTTTTAGTTACTTTCTTTTTGGCGACTTTGCGCGTGACAACTTTCTTTTTAGCAACTTTACGTTTGGTGGGTTTTTTCTTTTTAGTTACTTTCTTTTTGGTGACTTTGCGCGTGACAACTTTCTTTTTAGCAACTTTACGTTTGGTGGGTTTTTTCTTTTTTACAGCCATGTAGGGTCTCCTTTTTACTGGCATTTTGTTAAAACGCAGAATTTTGAACTTTTCTTACAATGAAACTGTAAGAAATCTTATTTTAAAAAATCAATAATTGTTTTATCGTTTTTTCATTTTCTATTTTTTTTGTGTCTTTTCATGTGCAGACAATGTTGAAAGTTAGATAATAATGTGTAGGCCAGAATTTTTTCAAGAAAAGGACATTTTTTGGAAGTTTTGGTAAGGAAGTAGGCTCTTTTCAAAAGTTATTTTTGAAAAGAGCCTAGAGTGTACTATAAGGAGTTAGCCTTATCGACGTCTTTTAGCGGTTTTTCTTCTAACGGTTCTACGCTTAGCAGCTTTACGCTTTGTTACTTTACGTTTAACGGTTTTACGTTTAGCAACTTTTCTTTTTGTTACTTTACGCTTAGCAGCTTTTCTTTTTGTTACTTTACGTTTAACAGTTTTGCGTTTAGCAACTTTTCTTTTTGTTAATTTACGTTTAACGGTTTTTCGTTTAGCAACTTTTTTTTTT
>Ga0209977_10000524_pt1 | contig 15182 bp, 12 predicted proteins | sample SumtaG_2_FD_183113 | JGI IMG/M metagenome (GOLD analysis project Ga0209977, IMG submission 183113) | Deep subsurface microbial communities from Indian Ocean to uncover new lineages of life (NeLLi) - Sumatra_00607 metaG (SPAdes) (version 2) | ecosystem: Environmental > Aquatic > Marine > Oceanic... | reverse complement strand
TGTACTGATGAAGATTATTGCTATGGCTGTCAAGAATTTATTTGCAGTAAATGTGATAAAAGAGGAATGGAGCTAGTGTTTGCACCCCATTCTATTGAAGAACATAAGGAGAAGGGGAAAATGAACCTGAATAAATCAAAAGGCAACAAGTGCCCCCTTTAAATAATAAAACGAATGAGGATAGATTATACTCAGTTCATTAAAGAGCCAACATCTTCCCTTTATCCCGTCTCTCCTAAAAAGAAACGCAATGTCATGATTGCAGGCATATTAGGTCTCATGATTTTTACCATGCTCGCCTTCTTCCTCGAATACATCGAAAAACAAAAAGCTAAAATCAAAGGATAAGAGATTTAGTTCAAATTTCCTCCTCTACTGTCCATTAGCTGTAGCTAAAATATAATGAATAGCAAACAATTAGTTCTATCATTAAATGGATTATGGGTTAAGCTCCGTAGCCGTTCGTTAGTTTGGGATACTATTACTACTACAGGTTGGAGCACCTTAGGTAAGGCAGTAGGTTTCCTTATCCCATTTTTTATTGCTGCGTGGTTTGGTATTACTTCTGAGACCGATGCCTTTTTCTTTGCCTATGGGCTAATTCTTTTTCTTTCCGGCATTTTTGCTCCAATAGTGGAAATTATAATTATTCCTTATATTGCTGAAGCAAGGGCAAAAAATGAGGATGTGGGTAGATTTATAGGAAAGATATTTGGATTTAGCTGTGTTTGTCTTTTGGCTCTGTCAGGATTATTTCTCTTAATAATCAAACCAATTTTATCCCTAATAACCCATTTTGACTCACAAACCTTAGATTTAGTCCATTTATTATTAATAGAAATAGCTCCTCTTGCTGTATTTTTAACCCTAACTAGCATTTTAGCAGGTACCTTAAATGCATATAAAAAATTTACTTTTCCTGCAGTATCTCCCGCATTCAGAGCCACGATTAGCCTAATTATAATTTTTATTTTTAAAAATACATTAGGAGTCCATTCAATTGCTCTGGGATACATTATTGGAGAAATATTTCGCCTAATTATTTTAGCTTATATAGTTAAGAAACTAAGGCTTTTTAAGTTCTCTTTATCTTTTTACTTTGACCCTAAAATTCTAGAATTCTTTAAGACTGCCTCCTATCAAATAGTCGGAACGATGATATTGGGCTTAAGTCCAATAATTGATAAAACTATGGCTACTTGGCTAGGAGAGGGAAGTGTATCAATTTTGTATTATGCGGATAGGCTTTATTCTATCCCTTTAATTTTTATAAGCATGGGTCTTATGGTCGTCCTTCTTTCCCACTGGAGTAACATATACTATGAAATAAATCACTTCAGATTAAAAGCAGATGTAAAGAGGATGATAAAAATTATAGGGTTTATATCAGCTTTTATAATGTTATTTTTAATACTTTTTAACCAGCCCATTGTGAAAATGGTTTTCGGAAGAGGGGAATTTGATCAAGAAAGATTATATGAAGTAGCAAGGATATGGGTATGCTATTTATTTGGATTTGTGCCTTACATAATAGGAGGAATATTTGTAAGAGCGCATCTCATCTTAAAGAATACAAAAGTCCTGATGCAATGTGCTTTTTTCTTGATTCCTTTGAAGATATTTCTTAACTATATTTTGATGAAACCTTTTAAGGTAGCTGGCTTAGCTTTAGCGAATTCTATTACTCCCATTTTCACAGTTCTATATTTAGGAATTCTATTCTACAAGATTGGAGATACATTGGAAAAAAAGCAAAGAATAGAGTTATGAGATTTTTCGATATAAAAAAGATTGCCCATAAATATAAAAAAGTTTATGAGAACATAATGAAAAATGCAAAATAAAATTAAAGTCGTAATAATTCAATGTATATGCCCTCATTATCGGGTTCCTTTTTTCAAAAAACTTGCTGAAAAAGTTGATTTAACTTTGTTTTATGGGAGAGGTGAAAAAACAGGTTCTTGGCAAAATGCAAAAAATATCGATGGATTTAATCATAAAAAACTATTTTCAATTTCGGTAAAGTTTCATATAAAAGATTTTCCCGTTCACCCGGTATGGTTTCCAAATTTATTATTCGTTATCCACAACCAGAAACCAAAAGTTATAATTACCGAGGGATTTACTAATATTATAAATAATATATTTATTTGGTCTTACTGCAAATACTTCTCTATTCCTCTGATAATATGGGATAGTGGGAGAAGAAAAGAAAAACCAATGAATTTTTTACGGAAATTAGTTGAACCCATTAATATTTTTCTGCTCAAACAAGCCAAAGCAATTATTGCTTATGGTTCCATTGCTAAAAATTACTTTATTTCTTTAGGGATAAATCCAGAGAAGATTTTTGTTGCTCAGAATACTATAGATGTGGATTCCTGTTTTAAAAATGCATCAAGATTGATAGTAAATTCTAAAAGAATAGAGGAAATAAAAAAGAAATATATTTTAAATGGAAAAAAAGTAATTCTCTATATCGGTTCTTTAGAAAAGAGAAAAAATATAGATAATCTAATACAAATTTTTAATGAATTAAAAAAAAGAATTTCAAATATTGTTTTGTTAATTATTGGAGATGGGTCGCATAAAGAGAGACTTTTAAATCTAGTAAAAGAGGAAAATATCAAAGATTGTTTATTTCTGGGTAGAATAATAGAAAATATTGAAATTTATTTTATGTTATCTGATGTCTTTGTCCAGCCTGGTTGGAATAGTTTAGCTACAATTGAAGCACAAGCCTATGGCAAACCTGTTATTACAGTTAAACATGGTGGTCCGGAATACGAAGTAATAAAAAATGGAGAGACGGGTTTTGTAATAGAGAGAGGAAATTCAAATAAATTAAAATGGGCTATTTCAAAGATAATTTGTAATGAGACATTGAAAAAGCAAATGGGAATTTGTGCTCAACAACGAGTAAAATTTATTACCTTGGATAACATGGTGAGGGAATTTTCAAAAGCTATAAAAGGTCTGGCTGAGCATGACCCTAGGTATCGTTAAGAACAGGAATGAATTAACACGAAAGCATACATGGGAAGCCAGGGCAAAAAGGGCACAAAGTTGATTGAAATGACAAGAAAAGAAGCCAAAGCCCTCAAATCGTAGCTTACTATGTTAAAAGACATTAAAAATGTCGAGCGATATACACACTTGATGACAAGGTGTCACTATGCTGTATCGTTCAAATACATATTGCCATATGTAAGAGACAGGTGTGTTCTGGATTTGGGAAGTGGTACTGGCGAGTATCTCGCAGACTTCGGGAGAGATTCTGTGGGAATTGACGCTTCTATCCTGAATCTCCAAAAGTTGCGAGAGAAAGAGCTAATGGGAGTTCGAGCTGATCTTGATGATAGGCTACCATTTAAGTCGGAATCTTTTGAAGCTATTTTTTGTTCACATATTCTGGAACACGTTGATGCACCAATACATCTGCTTAGAGAATCCAACAGGGTAGTCAAAAGAGGAGGTTACATTGTCATTGCGCTCCCGTTTGAGAAGAGCCTCATTCGGCTCATTCTTAGAGACCACTACTTCAAGGACCACCCGACTCATTTTTATAGCTTTAGTCTGGATTGTCTGAAACAATTGCTCGAAAAGAGCGCGTTCTTTTATTGTAAATCGTTTGTGGATATCCCAGGTGCAAAGCGATTCCACTTAGCACCTTTAATGGATTTTGCCCAACACCTGCCTTTTTGGCTTTCTCGGTGGTTCTCAGGAAACTTCTGGGTAGTAGGTCAGAAAATATCTTAATATATATAGCAATCCCTTTAGACTGTTTCAGTATGTTTTTTAAACGATTTAAATATGAGAAATATATTAGCAAAAATTAAAATAAAGAAAATAGAACATTTTTTTTATTTGTTTACTTTAGCTACAGTTATTGCTTTCTCCATTTTATTACTGCCTTTACCGATTTTTTGTTCCTTTATATTTATTATTATTTTTATATATATGTATTTGAAATTTCCCAGGAAAATAATGATCTTATTAGGAATCTTTCTAATTTTTCAAGAATTACTAGCTTTGCAATTTGGATCAAGATCACTTGTGGGCATAATGTTAAAGAGGTCTGAAGAAGTGGCTATCCTAGTAGCATTGTTGTTATTGATACTTGGAAAGATTTTGCATAAAGAAAAATGGGAAAGAACTGCTATTGATATCCCTTTAGTTTGCCTTGTTTTAATAGCTATTTTTAGCTCTGTTAGGAGTCAGATAGTGCCATACAAATTAGCTGGGTTTGATTTATTTTTATTATTAAAAGGATTTTTTGTTTTTTTTATATTTTACAACCTTAATTTAAACATAAAAGATGTTAAAAAAATTGCAAAAATAGTTTTTAGTTTTGCGATATTGGTACTTTTATTTGGCGCCGTTGACTTCATTGTTCCCAGACCTTTTAGGTCTTTCATTCATAATAGTACTTTTATTGATTATCGTTTTGGCTTACCCAGCGTCCAATCTATTTTTATCCATCCTGGAATATTTGGTTGGTTTATGGCTTTTTTCGCTAGTTTTTGTTTCGCTTTTTTTCTTATTTTAAAGAAGAAAAGATACTTAGTATTTAGTATTTCATTTATTTTGGGAGTACTTCTATCAATGAGATTTAGGCCCTTAGGAGGTTTATTAATAGCATTTTCAATAGCATTTATTCTTATTCCAAGTATTAACAAAGTAAGGTTTATTTTTGCCATAGTGCTACTTATTTTGGTTTTTGGAGGCCTTTTTGGCAAAAAAATAAATATGCTTTTTGAAGATAAGATTTATACTTATATGCAAGCTCCTAATGTGCGTATTGTACCTCGGAATTTTCTATATATTACAAGCTTTCGTATTGCTAGAGACTTTTTTCCCTTCGGTTCAGGACTTGCTACTTTTGGAGGTTGGATATCTGTTTTATATTACAGTCCTCTTTATAGTAAATATGGGATAAGTTCTATTCATGGACTTCAAAAAGGCGGCAGCTATATTATCGACACTTTTTGGCCATATGTTATAGCTCAATTTGGTTTTATTGGAGCTAGTTGTTATATTTGGATTTTAATTTCTCTTTTTTACAGTACAGTAAAAGTATTAAAAAAATTAGATAATTTATTTCTAAAAGCATTCGTTCTTGGATCATTGATGATATTAACAGAAGCCGTGGTAGAGGCGATAGCGCTTCATGTTTTTTTAAAACCACCACACTATTTTTTTATTTTTGCAAGTCTAGGAATAGCGAATTCATTAAATAAAGCTTTAAATTTAAATAGAAATGAAAATCCTTCTTGTAAATAAATTCTTATATCCAAAAGATGGGGATGCAATATGTACTCTTTTAAAAGGATCATGAAGTGGCCTTTTTCGCCATGCAGAATGGGCATGACCTGCGTCGCTGGAAAACCTGAGCTATAGTCTCATATGGAGACCTTTCAATGCGAATTGTAATGTGTAATGAGTTTTTTTATTTGCGAGGCGGAGCTGAACGATATATGTTTGATTTGATGGAGTTATTTATCCAACACGGGCATGAAGTCATTCCTTTCTCAATGTACGCGCCCCAAAACTATCCAACATATCACGGTAAATATTTTGTGAGCAATATAGATTTTCCTGCACTACTTCAGTCTCGAAACTTTATTGATATGATACGAGCAATCCCTAGATTACTATATAGTATCGAAGCAAGAAAGTCCCTCTTTCGCCTATTACAAGATACCAAGCCCGATGTAGTTCATGTATTTAATTTTGCTCATTATCTGTCTATTTCAATCCTAGATGCAATTAAATATAACAGAGTGCCAGTGGTCCAGTCGTTATTAGATTATAAATGGCTATGTCCCAATACCAGCTTCCTATCACGCGGAGAAGTCTGTGAACGATGCAGAAATCGACGATTCTACCAAGCGATTTTGCGACGTTGTAAGCGAAATTCTTTAAGTGCTAGCTTTCTTGCGAGCATTCAAGCTTATTTATCTGCCTTGACCCACGCAGATGACAAGATCAAATTCTTTATATGCCACAGTCGCTACTTGTTCGGCAAGATGGTTGAGTATGGTTATCCTTCTGAAAAATTTCGTTACATGCGTCATTTTTTAGATGTTGATAATTATCCTAACTCTGATACAAACGAACCTGTTGCCGTTTATTTCGGCCGATTTTCGTATGAAAAAGGGCTCCAAACGTTACTTCGTGCGGCAGAGATTACTGGAGTGACAGTAGCATTAATTGGAAGTGGCCCAGATGAAGAAGCACTAAAACTTTATGCCCGTGAGCATGGGCTGAACAATGTGCACTTTTTAGGCCCAAAGTGGGGACAGGAAATGCGAGATATTGTCAGCAAAGCTCGCTGTGTAGTCTGTCCTTCTGAGTGGTACGAGAATTCACCTTTGGTTGTATACGAAGCTATGGCGATGGCGAAACCAGTTATTGGGGCCAACATTGGCGGAATTCCAGAACTCGTCCAAGACCAGATAACAGGGCTAGTTTTTCGTCCAGGCGATTCAGAGGATCTCGCTGTAAAGATGCGTTTTCTTATAGACCATCCTGATATTGCTCGACGTTGGGGTGCTGAGGCTCGTCGCGTAGCCAAGGACAAATTTAAGCCTCAAAAGCATTATAAAGATATCTTGTCCGTTTATAAAGACGCCCGCCATCTTGCTTGAAGAATCCATTCAGTAGAGGAAATTATGCGCGTTTTAGTTGTCGGTGGTAACGGATTCATAGGTTCTCATTTGAAAGATGCCTTTCTCTCAAGCGGTCTGGAGGTTTCTGTGCTTGATCGTCAAGTTGAACGTTACAGACCACCTCTGGAAAATGTGCGAGTATTATTGGGCGACTTGGCTGATCCAGTTCTAGCTAAAGGTTCACTGAATGACATTGAAGCTGTAATTTACTGTGCCTCGACTACAACTCCCCAGACTTCGGCCGACGATCCCGTGAAGGATATCACGAAAAATTTGATTCCCTTCTTGCGCTTCCTAGACCTCGCAAGACATCAGAGAGTTAGGCGTTTTGTCTTCCTGTCCTCAGGGGGAACGGTATATGGTGTTGCTAGTAAATTGCCCATATCTGAGGAGCATCCTACCAATCCCATTGTCTCTCACGGCATCGTGAAGTTAGCAATGGAAAAGCACCTTTTGGCGTTAGCCCGTACTGGCGACATGGAGATTGTTATCCTAAGAGTAGGAAATGCGTATGGTGAAAGACAAAATCCTTTCGGTGGATTCGGAGCGATTGCTACTTTTTTAGGTTGCGTTGCTAGGCAACAAAGTATTGTGCTATGGGGTGACGGCTCGACTGTTCGTGATTACATTTATGCCAAGGATGTCGTTGCTGCTTGTCTGACTGCCGTAATGCTTGAAGATGCCAAGGGTGTCTACAATATCGGAACTGCTCGTAGGTACTCGCTAAACGATGTTCTTGAAGTTATCACAGATACTACCGGCCAACCTATGCCCGAAGTTCAGCGGAAAGTGAAGCGAAGTTTTGATGTTCCTGCCGTTGTATTAAACAATAAATTAGCTCGACAAGAATTACACTGGGAGCCTATAACACCTCTAGTTAATGGAATCAAGTTAACGTGGGATTGGATTTGCACGCTAAAAGGTTGCTGATATGAAAAAAATTTATATCGCTGGTTGTGGTGGAATGCTTGGTGAGGCATTCTATACTCAATTTGGAAATGATTTTTATCTAAAATGCACAGATATCGATGTTAACGAAAAATGGTTAAATTTTTGCGATATTAGAGATTTTGAGAAATATCGTAAAGATGTTTTAGATTTTAGGCCAGATAATTTATTTCATTTAGGTGCATATACTGATTTAGAATTTTGTGAGTTACATCAAGATGATACATATGTTACAAACACATTGTCAGTGGAAAATGCTATTTATATTGCAAATGAGCTAGATATTCCTTTGTTATATATAAGCACAGCTGGGATTTTTAATGGAAAGAAAGAAGTTTATGATGATTGGGATATACCAGATCCACTAGGAGTTTATGCAAAAACAAAATATGCTGGTGAAGTATTTGTTAAAGAGAATGCTAGAAGATATCTTATTTGTCGCGCTGGGTGGATGATGGGTGCAGGTCCAAAAAAAGACAAGAAATTTATACAAAAAATAATCAAACAAATAAAGGACGGTAAAAAAGAGTTGTTTATTGTAAATGATAAATTTGGTACTCCAACTTATACGCATGATTTTGCCAAAAATGTAAAATTACTTTTAGAAAAGGAGTATTGGGGGCTATATAATATGGTTTGTGAAGGAATGACGAATCGATTAGAAGTTGTAAAGGAATTATTAACAATATTGAATTTAGATAATAATTTAATAGTAACGGAAGTCGCCTCTAACTATTTCAGGAAAGAATATTTTGCTCCTCGCCCCGATTCTGAAAGACTAATAAACAAAAAATTGAATCTTCGTAGTTTAAATATTATGCGCAACTGGAAAGTTGCTCTTGAAGAATATATTGAAAAATATTATCAAAATTATTTGTAGGGATTTTTATTAAGGTATTTGTTACCGATGCCGTAAGAATGCTTGTAGCAGATATTATTTCTGAATTGAAAAGAAAATAGACATAAAGTTTGTGAAACCGATATAAATCTTAGGATACATTTGATAATTAAATTGGATTTTTTTAATTAAATTTTATGCCACTTTGATCTGAATACTTATAAAGATATAGAAAGAAAATGATATTCAGGGAGATTAAAGAGCTTATCTCTTATCATTCGAAGTATGGCAAACGTTTTGCCGAACATGATCGGCGCAATGTTTTTGAAAAGGCGATTAAAGACATAAATTCTGTAGGATTAGCTACTATCGAAGATAAAAGAATTTTAGATTTGGGCTGTGGTCAACGTTTCACTTTTGCTTTGCAATGTGCTATAGAAGGAGCTAATGTTACGGCTTTAGATTTGGACTATATAAAACCAGATATTTTACCCTTATTTTTCTTAAGAATAGTCAAATATAATGGATTGAAACGCGCTTGCAAGTCAATTTTACGAAAGTTGCTGTTTGATAAACATTATTATAATGCCCTAGAAAGTACTTCTGGTAAGTCTTTACGACATCACCGTTCGAGGTTAACTTTTGTGATTGCTGATCCACATGCCGAAAATTATCCTCTGCCATCAGAGTCCTTTGATTTGGTTTTCTCCAATGCGGTGGTTGAACATGTAGAAAATGTGTTTCATTTCGCTAGAGAAGTTTGTCGTTTACTGAGTAGAGGGGGATATTTCTACAGTATTATTCATAACTTTTATTCCCTGTCTGGTGGGCACAATTTGGAATGGGCCTATCCTGATGAAAATCCTTCTAAAAAGGTTCCTCCGTGGGATCATCTCAGGGAAAATCAGTTTCCAAGTTGGACACATCTTAATCGTTTATTACCAGAAGAATATCAAGAAGCGTTTGATGAACAATTGGAAATTTTGCTTTTCAATGGAAGAGATATCAATCATGATCCATATGGGTTCGAAGGTGAGCAATTTTTAACCCCTGAGGTTGTAGCTGAATTGGATGGCTATCCAAGAGAATTATTACTTACTAGATCCTGGTGCATAATTTGCAGGAAAAATTAAATAATCATATACAGATACAGATGATATAGTTTTGAAATTTTCATATTTAAAGTTTCGAGGCAAAAGTTGGCAATAAAAGTGGAATTTTCATAACGTCAATTCTTCTTTGACAAATTTTGCTTTTACCTGATTATTCAAAAAATAAAAAATGCATTCTTTGCCCATCTGGTCTTTTCAGAATTTACATATTTTTAAAGTGATTATCCAAAATATTTATTTATCACTGATTACTTGTTGGATAGATAGGATCATTAGAAATCAAAAGAAAGAATTAGGCTTAATCAATTAGAAATTTATCAAAAATTCAAATTTGTATATGGAGACCATAATAATAAAAAAACCGAATGAAGTAATGGAGCTGAAATAATCAAATGAGAATAGGGGTTATTGGAATAAGAGGAATACCCTCAAGATATGGTGGTTTTGAAACTTGTGCAGAAGAAACAACTACAAGATGGACACAAAAGGGTCATAAGGTTATTGTATATACCCGTAATAAAAATATACTCAAACAATACAAAGCTGTTCAATTAAAATATGTACCTTTTATAAATACTCGTTCCCTGGGTACTTTTACGCATACAATCTTATCTGCACTTAATATTATAAAAAATAGGGTAGATGTAGTTCATGTCTATAATTTGGCAAATATATTTGCTATTTTTATCTTAAAATTATTTAAAATCCCAACGGTATTGCTCGTAGATGGAATTGAGTGGAAAAGGACCAAATGGAACTGGATTGGTAAAAGTTATTATAAATTATGCGAAATATTCCTAAAATATATTAATACGTATGTTATATTTGATTCTATGCGTGTACTGAATTTTTACAAAGAATTTGTGAAAGAGAAATTGGATTATATTTCTTATGGTAGTTCAATATATCCTTCATCATTTCCTTTTAAATTTGAAAGATTCAATTCTAATGATTACATATTATTTGTTGGCAGATTGGTACCCGAAAAAAATATACATACATTGATAAAAGCTTTTATAAAATCAAAAATTAATAAACATCTTGTTATCGTTGGTGATGATCCTTATGAAATAGATTATAAAAAAAAATTAATTGGTTTGGCGAAAAATAATAAACGAATACATTTTTTGGGATATGTTTATGGTGAAGATGTAATTTCTCTTTATCAAAATGCGTATTTGTTCGTACAACCCTCTACTTTGGAAGGTACTTCGCCGTCCTTATTGACAGCTATGGGGACTAATAATTGTGTTATTGTTAAAAATATCCCAGAAAATAGAGAGACTATTGGGAAAGCTGGTTTATTTTTCAATACCGAGAAAGATTTAACAGAAATATTCAATAATATTTCTGTTTCTAGTATTGAAGAATATAGTAAAAAAGCATTAAATCATGTAATTAGAAACTACTCCTGGGATAACGTTTCTAAAAAATATATGAGTATTTTTGAATTATGTATTAAAGATAAAAAAAAGGATTTTTCTGGAAGTCATTAATATTTCATTTTTTTTCTTTACTATTTTTACGGAAACACAATATTATTTCGAGCTTTTTTCTATGTAATCTTTTTAAGTAATAAAAATAAGGTTAAATTCACTCATCGTTTTTTTTGTTTGGGGGACTTCTCTTATTTGGAATCTCCTTAGCGTTATGATGGAAGTGCTCGGTAACCAAAAGGAGTAATACGATGTTAAAGGAGAAAGATTCTGTAATAAGAAAAACAATGATATTGTTTGACGCATTGATTGTGTCGCTTGCTTTCTTTCTGGCGTATTTCTTAAGGCAGCACTTTCATAATTTTTATAAACTGGACCTCATACCCTCTATTAAAGTTGTTGCTGGCACTATTGCATCGATAAGCGATTATTTAGTCGTCCTCTTTTTTGTCGTTCTACTTTGGTGCACTATGCTTTATATCAATGGCATGTACCGCTCTATGCGTACCAGGACGCTTTTTGAGATTGTTTGGATAGTTATAAAATCAGCATTTATCACAAATATTGCTTTTGGTGCCTTTGTCTTTTTATCTAAATTAAAATTTGTCAGCAGAGTGTTTTTTTTCATTTTTGTAATGGCTAGTATAACTTTTATATTGTTAGAGAAAATAGCAGTTTTTTCCATTATGCACCGAGTACGCAAGCAGGGATATAATTATAGAAGACTTCTTGTTGTTGGAACAGGTAAGCGTGCTGCTCTATTTATTAAAAAAATACAAGACCATCCGGAATGGGGTTTTAGGATATTAGGTGCAATCGATGATGAGCCAGGCCGAGGAATTGAAAAGGTTGAAGATGTTAAGATTATTGGAAATCTTGATGATATATCCAAAATATTCCACAGACATGCGATAGATGAAGTTATTTTTGTAGTTCCAAGATTAAGATTGAGCCATATTGAAAATGCCGTTTACATCTGTGAAATAGAGGGTGTGAAGGCCACGGTGGCTGTGGATTTATTTGACACAAAGATAGCAAAGTCACGCCTTACAGAAATTGAAGGTATTCCTCTCTTGACATTTGAAACTACAGTTGCTAAAGAGTGGCAGGTTTTTGTAAAGAGGGCCATAGACATCGTTATGTCAGGGTTGGGTATAATTATATTGATTCCTCTTCTTTTAATAGGGACTACTATAATAAAATTGACCTCTTCGGGTCCAGTTTTGTTTAAACAGAAAAGAGTGGGTTTGAATGGCAGAAAATTTGTATTATACAAGTTTCGCACTATGTATAAAGGAGCGGATAAAAAACTATCGCAACTTGAAACTCTCAATGAAATGGAAGGACCTATATTTAAAATAAAAAAAGATCCACGTATCACGCCAGTCGGAAGGATTTTAAGGAAATTCAGCATTGATGAACTTCCGCAGCTTTTTAACGTTTTTGTTGGACATATGAGTTTGATTGGACCCAGGCCTCCGATTCCAAAAGAGGTGGCACAATACAAACCCTGGCAGAGAAGGAGATTATCCATGCGGCCAGGTATTACCTGTCTATGGCAAGTAAGCGGTCGAAATAAGATAGGCTTTAACGAATGGATGAAAATGGATCTCGAATATTTGGATAACTGGTCGTTATGGTTTGATTTTAAAATATTTGTAAAAACGATTCCAGTGGTGCTCTTTGGGATTGGGGCGTATTGAGATATAAAGCTAATCATCTAAGTATATTTTCTGGATAATAAGGAATATAGTAATAAAATCAAAAGGGTATTATAAAAAATCAAAAAATAAAGGATTTTGACAATTTGCCATAATTTAGAAAAATAATCTTGATAATTGCAAAGGAGAAATAACTATAATGAACAAAAATAATAAGTTCCCAATAATTAAATATTTTTTCTCTAGCTTGATGGTACTAACATTTATAATTTGCCTTGTGTTATTGATATGCAACATTAATGATTTAACATCATTTTCTTATTTAGACATAAGAAATATTATCTTCTATTTTATAGTATCATTTTTTTATAATTTAATTTCATTATTTATGTTGGCTGCGCTTATCCTACCTTTATATAGTAAATATAATATTTCATTACTATTTATGATAACAATCGCTTTGCCCTTTTTTGTTGTAATAACCCCGCATATTTTGGTGTGGATTGGATATACACCAATTGATGATAAAATGAGTTTTTTTGGAAAGATTTTATTTAACTTAAGTATTAATATCATATTTATGTTTTTGCTTATTTTCTTTATCAAGTTAACCAAATTTGTTCGCTTAATATCAAATAAAACTAAAATGGTCGGGCAAATATTAAAAATATCATTAGCCACGTATCTTGCTCTATTGTTTTTCTTTTTTATAACACTAATTGCCTCAGAACATGGATATAGTAGAAATAAATCATCAAGCCCAAATATAGTTCTGATTGTAGTGGATGCTTTGCGCAAGGATTTTATAGGTGCCTATGGTTTTCCTATAGATATTACTCCATGCATTGACAGACTTGCTAAGTCTGGTATTCTTTTTGAAAATGCCTTTACTGGTTATCCAGCAAGCGTGCCAGGGCATACTTCTATACTTTTTGGAGAGGACATTGAAGAACATAAGGTAATGAGTAATGAATATATAATAAGCGAAAGAAAAGAATCGATAGCAAGAATTCTAAAAGAGCGAGGTTATTTTACATTTGGGGTTTGCCAAAATGCTCTTATATCTAGGCGCTCTGGATTTGGTCAAGGATTTGATTTCTATTGGAGTTGGGGGAAAACATTTGTCTCGAACGCTCCTATTATTCATTATTTCTCCATATTGCCTATAAATCAAATTATAATGAAAGCACTAAAGATAGATTTAATGTACCTTTACTCTAAGATGCTCCTAAAAAGAGATAGGCAACCTTTTTTCTGCTTTATACAATATATGTATTGCCATAGTCCTTATAAAGATTACAGCAAGCCCCGTTGGGTCACAAAAGAGCGAAGGGAAAAGATTCTAGATGTTTTTAAATCTGGTAAGCTCCCAAACGAAACCTCTTGGTCTTTGGAAAAAGTTACAAAAATTACATCTACTTATGCTGCTTCTATTTATTATGTAGATTCTCTCATTAGAAATCTAATACAGGATCTTTCGAAGAAAGATTTAATCAAAAACACTTTAGTAATTGTGACTGCAGATCATGGTGAAAATCTTGCAGAGCATGGTGAAAAATTTGCTCAAAAGCATGGTGGTTATTATAACACGTCATTAGAAATCCCTATGATAATTTGGTCTCCAAATCTTTCATTTAAAGGCGTCAAATTGTCTGGGATAACATCTCAAGCAAAAATTAAAGCTTCCGTTTTAGATGCTATTTCTCAAGAATCAATTTTATTTTCAAATAAGCCTAATATTAGCGCTTTGAGGAAACTAATGTGTAAAAATGAGCATTTTGCGTTGGGAGGAGATACCTTCAGAGATCAGGCGAATATTTCAGCTTGCTTATTGTATAATAATTCATTTAAATATGTGATAAATACACCTGATCAAGAAGACTTAAAGAAGCTATATAGATGGCGGGAGGATTTTTTCGACAGAAATAATATATATAATGATAATATACCTATAGCTGATATAATGCATAAGCGATTATTGGCTATCATTTCAGAAAACGACATCATTAAGACAATAAAAAATAAGAGAAAACTTACACGTGAACAGATTCGGAATTTAAAATCTTTAGGATACATAAAATAAAGAAGAAATCTCCTAAAGAGATAGAATGAAAAAGGTTTTTCTTTTCTCTATGTTTTTGTTTATATCATTTTTAGTTTCAGTTCCTATCTATGGGCAGGGGTATAGATCGTTTAGATGGGAGCAGGAGCAAATAGTAAAAAGAGCGAAATGGCGAATTGGGCCATTCAGGCTCTTTCCAACTATTAATTTTAGAGATATTGGTTATGATGATAATGTCTACTATCAGCGGGTAGAAGATAAACCTGTCTCTGATTTTACGGGGACTTTTTCACCTGAGATCAAAGTCTACTTTCTTTTCCGCAATTTCTTAATTCTTTCTCTAACTGAAAACCCAGAATATGTTTATTACTTTAAGCAAAAAAGAGAAAGACGGTGGAATAACACAATATCGCCAGAGATTAAATTTCTTTTTCTGAATCGATTCGTTATTTCA
>Ga0209977_10000523_pt1 | contig 15184 bp, 14 predicted proteins | sample SumtaG_2_FD_183113 | JGI IMG/M metagenome (GOLD analysis project Ga0209977, IMG submission 183113) | Deep subsurface microbial communities from Indian Ocean to uncover new lineages of life (NeLLi) - Sumatra_00607 metaG (SPAdes) (version 2) | ecosystem: Environmental > Aquatic > Marine > Oceanic... | reverse complement strand
AGGAATGATAAAATGGCATTACAACGTCTGAAAGAGGGGGCTGAGAAGGCAAAGATGGAACTTTCCACCTCAATGGAGACAGATGTTAATCTTCCCTTTATTACTGCTGATGCAAGCGGGCCGAAACATTTGAATATTAAACTAACCAGGGCAAAACTCGAGTCTCTTGTAGAGGATTTGGTTGATAAAACAGTCGAGCCCTGCAAGATTGCCTTAAGGGATTCTGGTTTGAAGGTCAATGAAATAAATGAGGTCATTCTGGTTGGTGGAATGACCAGGATGCCCATGGTTCAGGAAAAGGTAAAGAAAATCTTTGGTAAAGAGCCGCACAAGGGTGTTAACCCTGATGAGGTTGTTGCAATCGGTGCAGCTATACAAGGAGGTGTATTAAAGGGTGATGTAAAAGATGTTCTCTTGCTTGATGTGACTCCTCTTTCACTGGGAATTGAGACCCTTGGTGGTGTTTTCACCAAGCTCATTGAGAAAAATACTACAATACCTACTAAAAAGAGCCAGGTATTCTCAACTGCGGCTGATAACCAGCCTGCAGTTTCCATCCACGTTCTTCAGGGTGAGAGGGAAATGGCTGGCTACAATAAAACCCTTGGTCGCTTTGAACTGGTTGGGATTCCATCAGCGCCAAGAGGCATGCCTCAGATAGATGTAACCTTTGATATTGATGCAAATGGTATTGTTAATGTATCTGCCAAAGATATGGGAACTGGAAAGGAACAATCTATTAAGATAACCGCCTCAAGCGGCCTTAGTGAGGAGGAAATTGAAAGGTTAGTCAAGGATGCTGAGCTTCACAGTGAAGAAGATAAAAAGAAGAGAGAGCTTGTTGATGCTCGAAATGCTGCTGATTCTCTCATCTACTCTACTGAGAAATCTCTTAAAGAGGCTGGGGACAAACTCGATGCTGGCATAAAAGGAGAGATAGATAATGCTATCGCTAATCTTAAAAAGGCGATGGAGGGTGAAGATACATCAGAAATTAAACGGCTTTCAGAGGAGTTGACACAGGTTTCACATAAAATAGCTGAGGTTTTATATGCCCAGGCTGCCCAATCACAAGCTGGCCCAGAGGCAGGCCCTGCGGAAACAGAGACAGCTAAAAAGGATGAGGAGGTTGTTGACGCAGATTTTGAGGAAGTAAAGGATGACAGCAAATAAAGCCCCTTATTTTATAAAGGCCATTACTATCTTGATAGCGGTAATGGCCTTTTTTATTTTCTCCTGTGAGAGGAGGATAATTTTAAAGGAACCACCTGAGAAGGTAGTTTTAAAGGAACCACCTGAAAAGAAAGTAGTTGTCGATTATTTCTCAGAAGCTGAAAATTATTGGAGTGAAAAAAAATATGATAAGGCACTGGCAGCTTATGATCTATACCTTAAGGTAGATCCAAAAGGAGAGAGGGTTAGGGATGCATTAACCAGGAAGGCAAATATATATTATAACACAAACCAATATGAGGAGGCCTTGCCCCTGTTTTTAGATGTTATCGATAAATATCCCTTGGAAAGAAGGTCTGAGATTCACATTTTAACTGCCAAGACATATTTCTACCTGAAGAAATATCCCGAATCAAGATTATCTGCTTTAAGCTGGCTTGAGATTTATAAATATTATGCCGGCAAAGAAGAGATTTTCTTTCTTTTAGGTCAAAACTTAAAAGAATTAAATAACTATCCACGGGCCCTTTATTGGTGGCTGAAATTATTGGAGTCACCATTAATTGAAGGAGAGGAAAAGGAAAAAATAAGGTCTCAACTTTTAGATCTTATTTATCAAGCCACAGAAGACGAACTAATAAAAATGGCAAATTATACTAAAGAGTGTGATCTTATCTATCCTATCTACTACCAGCTTGCAAAATTTTATTTTTTCTCGGGTAGGTTAGAAGAGGCACACGAAGCAGTATTAAAGGTAGTGCGGTTTGCACCAGAAGAAGAATGGGTTATAAAGCCTAAAGAAATGCTCCAAATGATTGATGAGAGATTAAAGGTAAGCCCTAATGTTATTGGTTGCCTCTTACCCTTGAGTGGTCCTTTTGCTATCTATGGCCAGGAGGTTTTAAATGGTCTCGAGTTGGGGTTTGATATCTTTCAGGAGAACAATGAAGGCCTTTCATCTATCGAGCTTGTTGTAAGGGACACAGAGGGTGATCCTGAAATAGCGATTGAGGCTATAGAAGAACTGGCAGAGAGGGACAGGGCGCTCGTCACTATTGGACCTCTTATTAGCAAGGTAGCTGAAGGTGTTGTGGAAAAGGCTCAAGAATTAGGTATGCCCATAATTACCTTAAGCCAGAGTGAAGCCATAACAGAAAAGGGAGAGATGGTTTTTCAGAATTGTCTTTCCCCGGAAGACCAGGTAAGAAGTTTAATAAATAAGGTTATGGGAGAGATGGGTTTAAAAAAATTCGCCATACTCTATCCTGCTAATTCTTATGGCAGATACTTCATGGATAAATTATGGGATAAGGTTGAATCCAGGGGAGGGATGATAACTGCGGTAGAGTCTTATGATCCAAAGAATACAGATTTTGCAGTAGAGATAAAAAAGATGGTTGGTCTATTCTATCCCAGGCCAAAAATAGATATTGAGGAAGATGAGGAGGAACAACTGGAACAGAAGATGGGGGAACCGGAAAGGGAAGAGGAAGAATCAGAAGAAGAACCGGAGCCTATCGTAGATTTTGATGCTGTCTTTATCCCTGATAGCTATGAAAGGGTAGGCCTTATAGCATCTCAGTTGGCCTATTATGATGTTGTAGGAGTAACCCTTTTGGGAACAAATCTTTGGAACTCTCCGAAATTAATAGACATCGCCGGAAGATATGTTCATGGAGCAATATTTCCTTCTGGTTTCTTTTCCGGTAGCAGTTATATAGGGGTGGATAGTTTTGTTAACCAATACAAAACCAGTTTTGGCCAAGAACCAAGACTTCTTGCTGCCATAGGTTATGATACTATTAGAGTAGTCAAAGAAATCTTAAAAGAAGAAGGCGGAGAGATAAAAACAAGAGAAGATTTTCGCTCTGCATTAGCAGGAAATAGATATTTTGATAGCGTAACAGGACCAATGGTTTTTGATAATGAAAGAAGGGTAAAAAGAGATCCTCTTCTTTTGACCATTAGTGGCAGGCATTTTCTTCCTATGCCATAACATATTCTTCGTAAGGAGGGAAGACTGTAAATCTAACATTCACCTCATTCTAGGCCACATGAGAGTGATCGAAGTTACGCATTTGGATTGAAGGCTTCAAAACGTAATCGTAACTTTATCGAGGATGGTCTGAGGCATTGATTAATAGCAGTATGGTGGAGTCCTGATGGGTTTAAGTATACATCTGAAATTGTGCGCTTCAGATACGTGTCAGGACCAAGGGATCCGTAGTTTTATGGGATGGGAGCGCAATGAAGTGAACTAACACATATTGTACTGAGGTCCTGATATCCTAAATTCAAGATTTCTTGCTAAAGTTAGTACCAGCCAAATTTTCTAATTTCTCACAGTTGATTTGTTAAACGAAACTTCTTCGAGCGAACGAGAGAAATGATGGTGAAGCTGGAACATCTCTACTTGTAGTATCCCCATTGCTTCAACCGCGTATAGGCATATTTAGCCTTCTTACCCTGCCGTACGAGCTGCAAATAACCGTGGTACTCATTGGCGGCTTCCTCAATGTGTTGCATCCCTTCCTGAGCATAGCCTTTGAAAAAAATCGTGCTCGGGTTGCCAGGCAACAATTTTTCATAGGTGTTAAATTCTTGGTAAGCCCCTTCGGAATCCTTGGTGTGGATTTTGGCAAATCCGCTCAGATGGTAAGCCTGGGCTTCCTGCGGATAAACTTGCTGGGCCTTTTCGGCGTAGGTGATCCCTTCCTTGTATTTTTTCTGGAACAGCTTACAGGTCGACATCATGACGAGTCCAGTGTAATCATTGGGAGCCAATTTTAACGCTTTCTTAAAATGGGCCTCGGCATCGCCAAATTTCTTCTGCATCATTTCCCTTTCGCCTTCTTGCATCTCTTCGATGGCGCGCTTTAAGGCACGCACTTTTACGGTGTGGTCCATATAGCGTTCCCGGTACAAGGGCAGGTTTTCGGTTGATTTATATTTTGACCGTGAGGTTTCCACAGCAGTCTGATATCGTTCATCGCTCATTGGGTGGGTGGCAAACATCAACTCGATGGTACTTGGCTTATGTTTGGATAGGCCTCTGAGCATATCCATCAATCCAATCATCCCCTTGGGACTATATCCTGCTCGAACCATATACTCCATGCCAAGTGCATCCGCCTCCCGTTCGTTGTCCCTGCTGTAAGAAGCCAGCAACGCTCCGGCACCGACCATGCCCAGCTGGGAAGCCAACTGGCCGTATACGGCACTCCGGGTTCCCGCCAAGACAGAAAGCCCGCCGACAATTGCCTGGGTCAATACCCCCTTCGACATCTGTTGTGCGGTATGACGTGCATTCACATGGCCCAGTTCATGCCCCAGCAAGGCGGCTAGCTCGGCTTCATTTTCAAGAGAGAGCAGAATACCCCGCGTACAGGCGATGCTTCCTCCCGGAAACGCATATGCATTAACATAGTTTGCATTCACCACACGGAAAGAGTAAGGCATGTGCGTGCGATGGGTCCGAGCAGCTATCTTTTTCCCGGTTTGGTTGACATAGTCATTCAGCGCCTTATCCTGTGCCATGCCGTAATCCGCGGAAAACTGATGCGGCGAATTTTGCTTATCAATCTGAATTTCCTGATCTTCCGACACTAGCATCAATTGCGGTCTGCCAGTGACCGCACTCGTAGCGCACCCAGTCACAAAACCCGCAGCTGACATGGATATGAGCCACAAGAAGTCACGGCGTGTCATGGCATACTTTTTTCCGATCGCTAAAAGATCGTCTTGCATATTTCCTCCCACTGATTTGGTACAGGTATCTGGTAACTTGCAGGCAGACTATTGCCTGAGGTTGCCACAATCCGGATGATGTGAGTTGATGGTGAAAAAAATCTTTTTTTATTGGGAGAGTATAGAAATAAATGACCTTGTAGTCAATGAGGATTGAGCAACAACATATGCTGGACTTGGGTTAGTCTATGAAGCGAATGTTTGTGAAATATGATAGAGTCGAGAAGGGTGTCTTCCGACCTGTTGATTTGTTCACAAGAAAATTGTCAGAAAATCGTTCAACCATATCAGTGGTTGAAACCTCAGTATTAACGTTTGAGCTAAGCTGAGTGGCGGGCCGGGCTTGCCTCCCTCACAAAACAAAACAATCTCAGGCCCAGCCCACTACCTTAACCGTGTCGATAGCCACATCAGCTTCAGATGCTCCCTTCAAGCCATTGTTAGATCTTTTCGTTTAGTATTTCGACAAATCGCTTCAACATTTCAGACCCGTGAGGAGTATCTAAACATCTTTCAATAATACGATCAGGGTTGTTGTGTTCCCGAAGTAATGCTTCCCTGTGCTGATTAATATACTCAATAACAATTTCTGCATCAAACTCCGGGTGAAATTGAATACCCCATGCAGAATTTCCAACGACAAATGCCTGATTAATATCTACATCACTGGACGCGAGCAGCTTTGCATTGTCTGGAAGTCTCAACACAGACTGAGTATGGCTCACATGAACTCGCATTGGGGTGGAAAAACCACCAAAAAGTTTATCTCCTCGCGCATTCTCATTCAGGTTGACCTCAACGGTTCCGAATTCACAACCATTTGGATTATCTCCCACTTCTCCCCCCAAAGCGTAAGCTATCAATTGGTGTCCGTAGCAAATACCGAGAATCGGAATTTGTCTTTCAACAGCCCCTAGCAACCATTCTACAGTTCGTTCACTCCAATCCTGATGCTCCGTAATCATTGCATGGGAGCCCGAAATAACAACGCCAGATATTCCATCGAACCCGGGAAGTGGAGAACCGCTAAAGACATCAACTATGATAGCGCTATCACTATCAATCTGCATTCCAGACAAAATCCAATGCTCAAAATCCCCCCTCTTTGAGACCAGGGATGGAAATGTTTTTCCAGTCTTTATTATGAGCACTTTGTCCATGGATCTCGGGCCAACCTGTAGTTTAACCATATGCTGTGAGGCTACCTAACCAACCAAACTCACCGGCGGGGATGGAACGCAGCGGAATAGCGGTCAGGTTGATTCCATTGTTATGTGGTGCCCTATGTTTTGCCATAGGTCAATAAATTTCGATAAAAAGCAATAATTGTACTTTTTCGACAGTCTCAACCGTATACCGAAAATTTCGGCTCAATTATCTTCCACAAAATAGCAGCAGTCATAACCCTTTGGCTCAACTGCTCCTATACAACATATGGGCATTCAGATGAAAAAGACAGAGTCATTACTAACCCTGCCTATATCATGACTATTTCAAAGCCGAAAAATGTTAAACGGTTCTCATTACACTATCTCAGCACTCTTTTTGAAACGATCTGATAGTCCTTGATTCTTGTGAGCTCAATTTTTACCCTATTCATTGGGTTAGGACAGCCCCATACTTGAACATCAGGATTATTAAAGAGTGGTGTTTAAACTGTTTGCACTGACTGCAACTATAGAAGCCCACCGGTAACCAGCATTGGTAACATTTTCCTTTATCCTCGTAGAAGGAGATGGGCTATGGTGTCTTGAGAGTTGCCCTTATTATTCATAATCAATTGAGAGCACGTCGCTAAGGAAATGGCGGTCTTCATCAGTAACTTTTACAAAGCAAAAGCCCATATTATAAGTATTTTCGCCATCAGTACTATAGAGATTCGACCAGGACACCTCGCAGTTAAGCTCTATACTCTGTTTATTTGGAGGTCTAATGGAAATCTGATAAATTTCATTTAGGCGTAGTGGCTCCTTGCAATTGATAAACATACCAACAACAGTAATATCTCTTGTTTCTCCCTCTATTGTACTGTCATCAGTTAATACAGTAATGGGCCATCTGACTTTGATTCTGGTGTGTTTGCGTCTATCGATATTATTAGCCAAATCTGTAACTCCTGCATCCTGTTAAGTTATTTATGGAAAGATACTCTTTTGTCCTTCAATAAGGTGCCTGAATTATGAATCTTTACAAATATGTCTGGATTCTATCTGATTTTATTGAAAGTTACAAACATAATACTTGAATTTTTGGGCTTAAGAATTTTGGGGGATTATAGCGGAGGCAATATCATCTGATCTGATCGGCTCATACACAATATGAATATTCAATAGAAAGGGTAGAGCCATTTTTTTGCGCCGCCTTGTTTAGGTTTTGTTCGACGATTTAGAAAGGGTTAATAGTAAGAATAAGAAGATTATGTGGTTTTATCACGTGGGTAGATTTCATCATTGACCCTTTTATACCAAAGCCTATAGTGGAGCATATTGGTCAGCATGACGCCCATATTAATAGGCCAAGGAGGACTGGGTAGGGCATGAAACCAGCACACTCTGCCGCGGGCCTTAATGAGAGGATCACCCCGGTAAAGCCTGGTGCTAAAGTTTACGTTCTGGCCAATTTTAAAACCATTGTTACTGTTGACCTTGATACAGAACCCTTCAAAACTTACATCCCGGGTCTCTCCCTGGAAGGGATAGATATCACCCGCCATCCCCAGACACTGACCGCTGACCGGAAGTTCCAGATGAACACGTTCATAACGCCGTCTTTCAGGAAAGTCGAGCCCCATTTGTGTCCTCTCCTTCCACAAATGCCCATTTACTGCCGCCCTTTAATGCCCCACCTGGGAGGGTGGGGATGGAGGCGGCTAATGAATTATTTCCTTTTTTCAAGGCCCGCCCGGAAGGGCGGGGTCGTTGACTTTATAGTATAACCCGCATGCAAGTATTGACATTATAATCCAACATGTTGGCGGTCTGACGAAGAATGGGGAGCCGTAAAAAGTATCAGTTATACAGGCTTCTATCATGGTATTCAATTATCTTATGTAAAGAATCTAATCACCTTTATTAAAGTTTTAAGCTTAAATGGCTTCATTAGTACAAAGTTGAACAATTCCCGATTAATATCATCATCACCAGAGCCAATGATTGCTACTATTGGGGTGTCTGCCTTATCTGAGCTTTTAATGTGTTTTGCAACTGCATTAGCGTTTATCATCGGCATATTAATGTCAGTAATTACCAAATTAAAGTTGCAACCGTTATTAAACAATTCGATTCCCTCCGCAGCATCATGAGCGCCTTTCACTTCATAACCCATGGGTGATAGAGCTTTGTGTAGGAAGTTGCGAATGTCATATCTATTATCAATAACCAGGATGGGACCCATAATGCCTCCAATCTACTTCTTAAATCTAATGGGGAAATATAATTTCCTTTTAGTAAGAGAGTATAGAAACAAAAGATCTTGTATGTCAAGAGAAAAAATAACACAATATATAGTAACTGAAAGGTATCAGGTAAAGGAGGTCTTATGAGGGAGGTTGATAGTTTCCAACATCGGGTTTGGTTGGATCAGCCTCAGGCTTTTCTTCTTTTTTTCGATAAATTGCCTTACTAAGGAAGATACTAAGTTCATAAAGGATAATAATGGGTAGTGCCATCATTAGCTGTGTGGCCACATCAGGGGGGGTTAAGATTGCGGACAAGATAAATGAGCAAAGAATAGCAAACTTGCGGAATTTTTTCATTGATTCTGGGGTAATCAGTCCAATCTTGGTCATAAAGAGAACCACGATAGGCATCTCGAAAACCAGGCCGAATGCTAAAAGCAACCTGATTGCAAATGAGAAATATTGCTTTACAGAAGGAAGTGCCTGAATTTCTTCGGTTGCAAAACTCACAAAAAACTTGAAACCATAAGGAAAAACAACAAGGTATCCGAACAGAGAGCCAGTAACAAAGAGGATAGTGGAAAATAAAACAAAAGGGATAATATATTTTTTTTCCTTCTGGTAAAGGGCAGGGGCCAGAAACATCCATAACTGATAAAAGATAATGGGGATAGCTAGAATAATGCCGGCAACAAGGGCTACCTTAATATAGGCTATAAACATCTCAGGGAGATTGGTAAATATAAGCTGGCTGTCATCAGGGAGGACTTTGGTTAGGGGCAGAATGAGATAAGAAAAAAGTCGTTTAGCAAAGATATAGGAGATAACAAACCCGATTCCAATGGCTATTGCGCAGACGATCAATCTTCCCCTTAGCTCTTCTAAGTGGGCCAAGAATGGCTGTTTTTCATCTGTCATTTTCTTCTTTCTCCATGCCGCTTTCCTTGTCCTGTCCCTTATTAATCTCTAATTTTGTATCATCTTTTCCTTTTATTCCCTCTTCTGTTTCAGATTCATTTAGCAAACCGCTTACAGAGTCAGCCAATTCTTCTTCTATTCCTTTAAGTTCATCTTCCATATCGAGATTTGATTTTATCTCATTAGTTGCTTTTCTAAACTCAGCCATCCCCTTACCCAGAGCTCTGGCTAAGTCAGGCAACTTCTTTGGGCCTATAATAATCAAGGCAATCACAAAGATAATGATCAATTCTGGCATACCTATACCGAACATATTTTAGGTCTCCTTTTAAAGTCCACTTATTATTATCTCCTTTACAAGGAGCGATGGGGCCCCTATCCTGCCGAGAAATCTCAAATCGTCTCCCAATTCTTCAACATTGGAAAACAGATTATGGATTGAGCCGGAAATAGTTACCCCCTTTACTGGAAAGACTGCCTTTCCCTTTTCTATCCACATGCCAGATGCCCCTAAGGAAAAATCTCCGGAAACAGGATCAACCATATGAACACCCATTAATTCGCTGATTAGAAAACCTTTATCCATGCTGGATAGGAGTTGATCAAGTTGCAAATGCCCGGGACTTATGTAGAGATTTGATGTGGATGTGGAAGGAGGGGAAGAGATTTGGCCCCTAATAGAATTCCCTGTCAATCGAGATCCTGTCTTTTTTGCCCAGTACCTATCATAAAGATAAGACTGCAATCTTCCCTTTTTTATCAATGTAGTCTTTTTCTGTGGTGTTCCTTCGTGGTCAAAAGGAGCACTCCCTATACCTTTAGGATAGAGCCCATCGTCTATCAGTTGAATACTTGGTGAAGCAATTATATGGTTGATTTTATCCTTGAGGAGAGATTTGCCTTTATATACATTCTCTCCAAAAAAGGAAGATGACCAGACACTAAGCAGATCAACTACAACCCTGTTTTCAAAAACGGCTGGACATGTATGTGTAGAAATCTGGCGGCTTCCCAACATGTCAATTGCTCTTTTGGCTGCGCTAAGGCCGATTTTAATTGGATCAATGTCAGCATAAGACCTGGCAAAATCATATTCCCAGCCCATTTCAGAGTTGTTATTATCCTCTGCGAGGACCATCAAGGCCATCGTAATGAGGGTTCCTTTCTTTTCAAGATCAAGGCCTTTAGAGGTGATTATGGAGACATAATCTTTTGTTTCCTTGTATTCAGCTTTTCGTACCTTTTTTATGCGGGAATCAGTGCTAAGAGCTCTGTTTTCCATTTCTTTAACATGATCTATCTTCTTTTTTTTACTTATTTTAGAAAGAGCTTTGTCAAAAGTGCCCAGATCAGGAATATCTATTCTTTCAGCTGTAGGAAAGCCATGGATAGGATCAAAATCAGCCTGATTTGCCAATTCAACTGCCCGCTCTGTTAGCAGGGTCAAACTATCAGGAGTTGGTCCAAAGAGATAGGTAAACCCCATTCTTCCTTTATTTAGAATCCTGAGTGCAAGACCTAATTCTCTGGATGTGCGGAAATGATCCACCTGGCCATCTTTTATTTCAAAGGATAAAATCTTTTTTTTAGAGAAAAAAATTTCGAACTCCACCCCCTGATACCTGCTTAACCGATCAGATATGATTTTTACTATATCCTTTTTTTTCATAATCTTAATTGTTCAAAGATTTGAATTTGCTTGTTCTTTAGGGCATGGGTGTCTTTTTTTGCTTATGCCCTTAAATATAGTTTAAGCTTAGTTGTCGTTTTCCCGACATGTCGGGATTTATATAGACGGATCATATAACTCTAAGGTCAAGTTGCCCTTCGGCCTCGAGTCGTTCGACCTGGAGGCCTTTCGGCCCTGAGCTCAAGGCCGAAGGGCTCTCGACAGGCTCAGGGCCGAGAGGCTATAAATCATTTTGAAACGACATGGTCCCGCTTAGCGGGATTTGAAGGGCATAACAAAAAAAGACACCCATGCCCTTCCTTAAGCCTTTGAGCAGATACTTATACTCAATGATCAATCATAGTTTAAGGATCATCGCGATCTCATCACAGTCAGGAAACTTCGGGCATTTTAGACAATCTGCATAATTAGTTAAGATTGCATGGATAGATTTTACATCCTGAATTATTGCTTTCCTAAGCATAGGCATTACTCGTCATTTGTCATCAATTACTAGGATATATAATAAAAGGTTTGAAGCCCTCTTTATCGGCCAGCCTTTTGGCATACTTTTTGGCCTCTTCTATGTTAGAGAATGGGCCACAGCGAATCCTGTAAAACATCTCACCATTGATCAGGATTTGATAATAATAGGCCTGATAGCCCACCCTGGTTAATCTCTCCACCATTTTTTCAGTTTTTACCTTATTCTTGAGGGCTGCCACCTGAACGCTATAATTACGGGTATCCTCTTTTAATTGCACAGCTTTTGTCTTCTCTATTTTTTTAACTTGATCTTTTAAAAGAGTGGAGGGGGGTATCTTTTTCTTAGCCTTTTCTTTTTTGTCAACAAGTTGATCATAAAAGCTAAGTTCATCTTCTTTTATAGGCTTTACATGCTCATTTTTTTTCTTTTCCTCATCTTTCACAATCTTTTTTTTGATGAAAGAAAAGCTCTCTATGGTGTTTGGCAGGAAGCCTCTGCCAACCATTATCCCTAAGAAAAATACCCACCCCAGGATAAAGAAAAGGCTGATAGATAATACAAAGAGAAAGCTGAAGGAGAATTGAAAGGTGTATCTCTTTTTTTCTTTCTTTGCAGAGGGTTTTCTGTTAACCATTATTTTCTACTTACATTATTTCAGGGGCGCTAAGGCCCAAGAGACTTAGACCGTTTTTGATTAAAATCTTTACACCTAAGGATAATAAAAGCCTCGCCTGGCTTAAGTTTTTATCTTCGCTGATGATCCTGTGTCTATTGTAATATCTATGAAAGCTACCAGCCAGTTCTGGTAAGTAATAAGTCAGCCTGTGAGGTGCTAATTCTCTGGTAATTTCCTCGATCAGGGAAGGAAATTCAGCCATTTTTCTTACCAGGGCAATCTCCTCATCTAAAACCAACCTTTGAAGGGTTGAACCAGGCTGTTCAGGAATGGAAATATTTTCATTAGCTGCCTTTCTAAAAATGCTGCAGATCCTTGCGTGGGCATATTGGACATAATATACTGGATTTTCACTATCTTTTCTTTTAACCAGGTCTATATTAAAATCAAGGGGTGAGGTATGGTCTTTACTCAGGAAAATAAAACGTACTGCATCCACTCCAACATCATCCACAAGCTCTTTTAGGGTGACGTACCTGCCTGATCTCTTGGACATTTTCACCTCAGCTCCCCCTTCCCAAAGATTGACCAGTTGCATTAGGAGAACATTCAGCCAGTCTTCTGGGATTCCTTCTGCCATGAGGGCTGCCTTAACCCTTGTTATATAGCCGTGGTGATCCGCGCCCCAAATATTTATTACTTTTCTGAACCCCCTCTCCCATTTATCAAGATGGTATGATATATCTGTGGCAAAATAGGTAAGGTTACCATCTTTCTTTCGAATAACCCTGTCTTTATCGTCACCAAAAGAAGAGGTTCTGATCCAAAGTGCGCCATCCTTTTGAAAAAGCAGGCCCCTTTTTTCAAGCAATTTGATTGTATGATCGATCTTGCCTGATGAATAAAGATCACTTTCCTTATACCAAAAATCAAAATTTACCCTGAAATTGGCAAGGTCCTCTTTTATCTCCTCTAGCATCTTATCTCTGCCCAGCTCAGACAATAAATCTATGGCATCATGAATATCAAGATTCTCTAATGTTATTTTCTGAGCAATCTCAGTGGCCAGTTCTTGGATGTAATCTCCCTGATAACCATCTGATGGAAAAGGATAGGATGGATCAGAAGATTGCCTCCACCTGCTATAAATGGACTCCCCAAGTTTTTTAACCTGTTGGCCTGTATCATTTATATAAAATTCCCTTCTCACATCATAACCACTAAAGTCTAAAATCCGACAGAGGGTATCTCCTAAGGCTGCACCGCGACCATGGCCAAGATGGAGAGGGCCGGTAGGGTTGGCACTAACAAACTCTACCATTATTTTTTCCTTTTTTCCGAGGCAGTTACGGCCATAATCATCCTTTAGAGTAATAACTTGTGAGAGGAGATCATACCATTGCTCTATTGTTATAAAGAAATTTATAAAACCAGCACCACCAATCTCGGCTTTCAAGATGAAATGATCATTATCTACTAAATGCCGGATAATTATTTCAGCTATATTCCGAGGGGAATTCTTCTGCTCTCCAGCAAGAGTCATTGCCAGGTTAGTAGCGAAATGCCCATGATCTGGGTTGTTGGGAACCTCGATGACAAACTCTGGCAAAGGCATCTTCTTTAGATAACCCTCCCTAAAGCAGAGATCTAAGGTATCTCTAAGAATTTTAGCCAATCTGTTTTTCATAAATATAGCCTTCCAGATAGAGAATTTGGGCCTGCCTGAAACTGGAAACTTGAAATTATAGGAACCAAAAATAACCAGTAGGTAATAATAAATACAGAGTTTCTAGTTTCAAATTTCAAGTTTCAATTCACATATTCCCGATTATTTCTGCTTCCTAAAGAGCAGAGGATCTCGTAAGAGATTGTGTCAGCCCAGCGGGCCATATCGTCAGATGTGATACTGTTGCCTTTCTCTTTGCCCAAAAAACATACCCTATCCCCCTTTTTTACGCCTTTGATTGGGGTTACATCAGCAATGGTCAGGTTCATGCATACCCGGCCGATAACCCTTGCCTTTTGACCATGGATCAGTACATTGCCCTTGTTGCTAAGAGACCTGCTCAGGCCATTAGCATAACCTGATGATATTATAGCTATCTTTCTTGAGCCATCTGTATAAAAGGTTCGGCCATAGCTGATTGGAGTCCCATGCTCAACCTTCCTCACCTGCATAACCCAGGAGCAAAATGTCATAACATGCCTTAAGGGTAGGGGTTTTCCAAAATCTGGACAGGGAAGCCCACCATAAAGGATGATGCCCGGCCTTACTAGATCAAAATGGGCCTTTTTATATCTCATAATTCCTGCACTATTTGCCAGACTATTCATGGTAAGCTCGAGTCCAAGTCTGCGACTGACAGAGATGGCTTCTTTAAAATTCTTGATCTGAGTTTTTGTAAATAGAGTGTCTTGTTCATCTGCCGAAGAAAGATGGGAAAAGAGACCTTCAATTTTTATTCCCTTCATCTTTTTAAGCTGTTTTATGAAAAGACCCGTCTCACTAAAGTCGATACCAAGCCTGCCCATACCTGTATCAATTTTTAGATACACCTTGATAGCTCTTCCACTTTTCTTCCCCTCTTCTGATAGTATCCGGGCAGAATCTAGATCGTAGATAATAGGAATTAGGTTGTAGTCAGCTACCTTCTTTGCCTCTTGAGATGTGGTTATTCCAAGTAAAATTACAACTGGGATTTTTATTCCCTCAGTTCTCAGTTTTATAGCTTCAGAAAGATAGTTCAAACCAAGGGAGTCTATATGAAGTTTCTCTAATTCTGTTGCTACTGGGATCAGACCATGGCCATAGGCATCGGATTTGACAATTCCCATGATTTTGGTCTTTTGATCCACTAACTCTCTTATCTTTAAAAGGTTATCCTGTAAGGCAGAAAGATCGATTGTTACTTTGTTAGGCGATATGTTCATGATGACCAATTAAATTAGCTGATAATAGATCTAATATCAAGAACTATAGTATCTAGGATTACGGATTTATGTTGCATATCATTTCGGTGTAAATTAAATTAATTGGAAGGCCTGGTCATTCTACTGAAACTGGAAACTTGAAACTTGAAACGAATAATCAATGCTAACTAAGAGTTAAAAATTATGTTTTTTTAGCTAATTTTTTAGTGCGACTTTGCCTTGAGTGACTTGCACTTCATGTGCATT
>Ga0209977_10000522_pt1 | contig 15190 bp, 16 predicted proteins | sample SumtaG_2_FD_183113 | JGI IMG/M metagenome (GOLD analysis project Ga0209977, IMG submission 183113) | Deep subsurface microbial communities from Indian Ocean to uncover new lineages of life (NeLLi) - Sumatra_00607 metaG (SPAdes) (version 2) | ecosystem: Environmental > Aquatic > Marine > Oceanic... | reverse complement strand
CATCAAGAGATATATGATGATATTTTAATGTCATATAAAATTAGTGAAGATCACGAAATTTTATTACCGAAATTCGTAGCTTATGGTGGATTTACTTTATCTCACACTTCTAAACCTGTAACCATCGAGGATCAAGATGCTGTCGATAATTTTTTACCACCACTTCCAGACGAGAGAGGATGGCCCCATATCTTTCTCGATCCTGAAAGACCAATGATGCACGGGAATCTAATCATGCCATCCGGTTTCTACAATGAATTTAGATTAAAGATTCACTATACTCATACTATTGCAAAGCAAAAAATCAAGGAAGTTACCTCAGAATTCGAGAAAAAATTTGGTAGATCTTATGGAAATGGATTAATTGAAGAATATCAAATGGAAGATGCAGAAGTTGCTATACTTAACTACGGCGAACTTGCCATGCAGATGGAAGACGCTGTTGATTATCTTAGGAACGAAGGCTACAAAGTTGGATGCGTAAAATTAAGATATTTTCGACCATTTCCCGTTGAAGATATAATTCAAATTGCAAATAAAGTTAAGGTTCTTGGCGTAGCTGACAGAGCTACTGCGTTTGGATCTCCGACTGGAGGTCCCGTAAGTAGTGAAGTGAAAGCAGCCTTATACGGTTCTGGAGCATCTACAAAAGTCCTACCTATTGTAATGGGTTTAGGTGGAAGAGAAGTTTCATTGGAACAGCAGAAAGATCAATTAAAAGTATTGAATAAATTAAATGAAACTGGAGAGTTACCAAAAGATATGATTGAAGGGACTTTCTGGGATGGATTATTGGAGGTCGATTAGATATGGTATCCATAAAGGAAGCATTAGAAATTGGACAAGAAGAATATTTTTTAGCAGGAAATTCCACATGTGCTGGTTGCGGTCTTGAAATTGCTTTAAGGTGGGCTATGAAAGCTCTTGGTCCAAATACATCGTTAGTTACTCCTGCTAGTTGTTTAAATGTCGTTGTTGGATTATGGCCAAAGACAGCACCAAATTTTCCGTTTATGAATATGGCATTTGCTGCCGGAGCGGCAGCAGCAACAGGAGTTTCTGCAGCTTTTAAAGCAAAATCGTATAGATTTCCAGGCAAAGTGTGGGAAAAAATGACGACTTTAGTTTTTGCTGGTGATGGAGGAACAACGGATATTGGGATTCAAGGCTTAAGCGGTGCCGCTGAAAGAAATTCTAATATCATTTATTGCTGTTACGATAACGAAGCATACATGAATACTGGAGTTCAACGATCATCTAGCACGCCACATGGAGCAATAACAACAACAACCACATTAGGAAAAGAACGATATAAGAAAAATCTACCACGGATAATGGCGGCACATGATATCCCTTATGTTGCCACTTGTTCTGTAAGCGAACCTCTCGATCTTTATGAGAAATTTAAAAAAGCAAAATCAATTGAAGGATGTAAATACATTCACATTTTAGCTTCTTGTCCGCCGGGATGGGGTATTGCATCCGAGGACGCCATTGAAATTCCTCGCTTAGCAGTTAAAACAGGTTCTTGGATTTTATATGAAATCGAAAATGGTATTTTAACTTTATCAAAAAAAAGCAAACCATTATTAGATCCCTCAAAAAGAACTCCACTAATCGATTACTTATCAAGACAGAAACGATTTTCAAAATTATCTGAAAAAGAGTTAATTGAACTTCAAGAAAGACTCGATCTTCAGTGGGCTAACCTCGCTGATGAATTATTCTGCCAAGAAAATCATCAGTGAAACCTTTTTTATTACTTAATAAACTTATAATCCAAATGAATCCAAATGGGTTTTTTAATAAAACTTAAAGGAAAAAAAATTCAAGATTTAGAATTTGTTTTCGAAACCGCAGTGGAGAACATTATCGAAGGGAAATTAATTGCTTTTCCAACTAATTCGGTTTATGGTCTAGGGGGAGATCCCCTCAATCTTGAAGTAGTAAATAGGATTTACGATATCAAGTATCGAGATCGCTCAAAAGGATTATTATTATTAGTTGCAGATATTGAAGAAGCAGAAAAAGTCGCGGAATTTAACAAAATAGGTTATAAATTAGCTGAACGCTTCTGGCCCGGTCAATTGACCTTAATATTAAATAAGAAGGAACCAAATATTATTCCTCCAGAAGTTACGGCTAGCAAAAATACGATTGGTATTCGCATACCAGAAAACGAAATCGTTCTAACTATTTTAAAAAAATTAAAAAAAAACGGATATTTTGGTGGAATTATAGGAACTTCGGCTAATTATTCTGGAGAACCTCCATCTATAAGTGGGGATCAAGTAGCGAAAAAATTTTTAACACCAATAGATTTAATCCTTGATGGGGGAAAAACCAAAACGAAAGTTCCCACAACAATTGTTGATTGTACCTCGGAAGAGTTAAAGCTATTGCGAATTGGGGTAGTAAAAGAAGAGGAAATTGAAGATTTTATTAAATTAAATAAAGATTAACTATTTGGAGCAAATATTGAATAACTTTAATTTATTAGTCTCAACTTCGAGATATAACGAAGTAAATGCAAAAGCAGAAATTTGGTTTACTCTGTTAATGTGTGGCGATACATATCCTATTATTCAAGGGATCAAATATCCGGGATTAATAACCGCTGCAACTAACATTGATACTAAAGAAGTGATACGAAAGATTAAAAAAATTCTTGAAAAAGATCCCAATTTTTTTCAATTCGTCCTTAAAATTGTCCCTATTGATTATGTGTGTGAGACAAAACTGAAAGTAATAAAAGATTTTGTAGAAAAATATTACCCTCTTTATTTAAACAAAGAAGATTCTTTTAAAATCGAATTGAAACGCAGAAAAAATGAGATCATAGAACGAAAAGCCATTATTGAATCAGTGGCAAAAATTATTCCTAATAGAGTCGATTTGGAAAATCCAGATAAAATTATAAAAATTGAACTGCTAGGAAATGTTAGTGGGATATCGTTTCTAAATCCCGATGATATTTTTATTATCCACAATAAGTATAACAAGTTCTAAATAGATCTTCTTTTCTCTAAACTTAATAAAGCCATTTTTTCACATATTAAGTCAGTCAGTACTTCATATAAGCTTTCTAAATTTAAAGAATTTATATCTAATATGTCGTTTTTGTATCCATAAGCCTTCAGGACGGTTAAAACCTGGTTGTCAGAAAATTCAAAATAACTTTTGACGATTTTAAACTTATCAATAGATTTTTCTCCTAAATTTAAGCCTATATCCTTGGAATGCAAATAGCTATTAATTTCGATATTTACCTGCTGGATATTATCCTTTAGAGAGATGATACAAAAACTTATTCTCTTATTGTGTAAATTATAACTATTTACCCCAAAAAATTCGAGGCTTAGCTTTATTTGTCTTTTAGTAGCTAAATATAGAAGTAGTTCAAGGTTCTTTTTATTTGAAATATTACTTTTAGTAGAGAAGGCTTTTTGGACGAAATAACAAGCATGTAATACATGTTCTGGATTTAGAATATATTTATCGTTGAAGAATTGTAAAACAGTATCTTCATGCTGACTTTGGATAACCTCAATTAATTCTACTAATTCTTTTAATTGAATTTCTTTGGGGTCAATCTCAATCTGGTTAATTCCAATGTGATAATTAGATACTCCTTCTAAATTCGTAATAGAATAGATTTTCATAAAGGTAAACTCCATCTAAACCATAATGGCATAGACATGAAGTTAATTCTAACAAATATTAAAAAAGTCAATAAAAGCATCAAGTATAGCGAAAATATCCAATCTTTTAAGGAATAACTAATCGTGTAATAAAACGTCCGATCTTTTTTATTACCAAAAGATCGTGATTCTAAGGCTTCTGCTACGTTAAATGCTCTTTTTATAGAACTAACTATAAGAGGAATTAAGAGAGGAAATAGGTTCTTTATTTGATTTATAATCCCTTTTTTTTGCATTTCATACCCTCGACTCTGTTGAGCGTCGATGATATTTTGAGTTTCTATAGCAATAGTTGGAACAAACCTAAATGCTAACGAGAAAGAAAACGCATATTCGTATGGGATTTTCATAGTTATTAAGGAAAGGGCTAAATCATTTGGATCTACAGTTAAAAAAAACAAGGAGAATGCTGAAATCATTATAGAAATCCTTAAGATCATAGCAATGGCGAATGTTAATCCATTTTCATCAATAAATAGCGTATTAAGAACAATGATAAAAATGTAGAGGAAAGACATTCCTTTGACGCTCTTCATCCATCTTTTAAACAATTTTCCTACGATTATTACAGGGAGTAGGGTTATCAAAATTAGTAATAAGGGGATTATTTCTTGAAATAATAGAGCATTAATAGTGTACGTTATCGCTAGTAATAATTTAGTTCTTGGATCTAAACTGTGGAGGAAAGTCTCTTTTTTCAAGAATTTGAACGCACTCAGAAACTCTAAAGACATTTAATAATTTTCCTCCTTTAAATTGTGGATTTGTTTTCCAAATATTTATCCAGAAAATTAATTATTTCACTTTCTCTAATAACTTCTTTAGGAATCGTAATTCCTATTTTTCGAAGTTCTTTTTTGAATAGATATATTTGCGGCATAATTAATGAAGATTTTGATATTAAAAACTCGTTCGTAAAAATACTCTGTGTTGGACCATCCGCAATAATCTGTCCTCCACTCATCAAGATTGTCCTTGGAACATGTTCTACTGTAAACTCTATGTTATGTGTAACTATAATTATTGTTTTTCCTCTTTCTAACTCGTTTTTTATTAATCCAAGGAAGAAATTAATCTCTTTTGCGTCTTGTCCTAATGTTGGTTCATCAAAAACTAGAACATCAGGGTCACGACATAGAATAGATGCTGTAGCTAATTTTTTTGATTCTCCACCAGATAAATTAAAGGGGGATCTTTTTCGATATTTTTCGAGATCAAATTCCTTTAGTATTTGATCAACTTTGATTTGAATTTCTTCTTTATCTAAATTTAGACTTTTCAAGGAAAATTTAATTTCGTCCTCTAATGTAGTAGAAAATAGTTGATGCATAGGATTTTGGAAGATAACTCCAACTTTTTTAGATATTGTCGCAATAGTTTTTGAATCAATATTTTCTCCTTCTAAAAAAATACTTCCTTTTGTTGGTCGGATTAAACCATTAAAAGTGCGGATCAAAGTCGTTTTTCCTGCTCCATTTTGCCCCATTATTGCAATAAATTCGCCTTTCTTAATATTTAACGAAACTTGTTTTAACGCAATTGTTCCGTTTGAATACACATAATCAACATCGTGTACCATTATTAAAGGGTGCGATTTTATATCCTTCATGAGCATTTTGAGTTATTTAATCATTTTTAATGAACTTACGGCATCTTGAATAGAAACTGGAATATCGTGCTGAAATTGATTTCTATTTTTTAATTCATTGAAAATCGAATATATTTTTGGTTTATTAATATTCAAATTCTCAAATGTGTTAGAATTTATGACTTTACCCTTAGCGCCATGAGCTATTATCTCACCTTCTTTCATTAAAATTATGTCGTCTACTAACGGGAGAATTAAATCCATTCGGTGTTCACTAATTATAACAGTCATCTTCTTTTCGACTTGAATTTTTTTTAATAGGTTTAAAATTTTTCTGGCAAATAATGGGTCCAAATTTGCTGTTGGTTCGTCCAAAACGATAACCCTCGGTTCTAATACTAAAATTGAAGCTATAGCAACTCGTTGTTGTTCACCACCACTTATCTCGAAAGGTGCTTTATCTATTATACTTTCAATTTCAGTTATTGCTACAACTTCCTTAATTTTTTCTCTTATTTCCTCCCTTGGAATTCCTAAATTTTCCAAACCGAAAGCTATCTCATGTTCTACATTCATTGCAATTAGTTGGTTTTCAGGATTTTGGAACACCATTCCAACTTCAGTAGATAATTCAGATATTGATGTTTCAGTGGTGTTTTTTCCTGAAATTTCTGCATATCCTTTATAATAACCGGCATAAAATTGGGGGATTAATCCATTCAGACATCTAATTAATGAAGTTTTCCCAGATCCCGTCTCCCCAGCTAATAAAATAAATCTATTTGATTCTATTTCCAAATTAATTTTTTTAAGTGCATATTCATCGTTTCCTTTATAGCGAAAATGAAAATTATAAAATTTAATTAAGCTCATGAAAGGGGATATCCATAATTCTTTTTACTTTATAAGGATAGTTAATTAATTAAAGTTTCTTTTATTTTATCGATTAATTGATTAAGAATTTCTTCTAGATCATTCTTACCATTCAAAGTAGCAGCACCATCATGTCCACCACCATTCACGTTATTTATTTCACTAATAATTTTCCCGAGATGTAAGCCTGTTTTTAGGCAAACTTGTTTTTTTGCTCGAGTGGTGATTCTATAATCAGATTTATCTTCAGATACGACAATTCCAATGTCAAAACCCACTTTTGTTAAGATTGAAGCAGCAGATGCGCTAAAGCTACTAAGATGTGATAATCCTATTAACCAATTGTTAATTCGAATTAATTTAACTCTTTGAAGAGCTTTAATTCGCGCAATTTTCTCTGAGATATCTATTTCTCTTTCTAATAAGGGTAATACATCTTGAATTTCTATCTGATCCTGTAAAATATTATATAAATTTTTTATAGTTCCGGTATTTCCATACTTGAGAAATCCAGAATCGGTCAATATTGCCGATGTAAGGAGATATTTGTATGGGAGTGGAAGCTTTATATCGGAATCATTAAATAATTCTAACACCATCTCGGATGTCGAAGAATAGTTATCGTAAATTAAATTAAACGAAAAAACATTGCCTGGATAATTTTTCTGCAAATTTAAATGATGATCTATAAAGATAAAAGGAATATCCAAATCTGAATTATTAAATAATTTTATCTGGTCGAGATTATTGGAGTCTACTATTACGATAACATCAATATCTGATAATTTAATATGTTCTTGAAAAGTAAACTTAAAGTTTGGAAATTTTATACTAAATTGGTTAACAAAACTTTTTGTATGCTTAGATAGTCCTGAAAACATTAATTGTATGTTTTGGTTAGGAAAATGAGTTTCAAAATAATATTTTAAGGCAATTCCTGAGATAAAACCATCAAGGTCTGCTAAATCATGAGTGGTAATTAAGAGATTTTTTTCTTTTAAAAAGTTTAAAAAATCCTCTTTTTTAGAATTACGCATGAATATTTCATTAAATTATTGGTTTTGAAGGTCAGCTTGCAAAGATTTCTGCATATTTTCAAAAGTGCTCTTTGTTCTTTCTATTTTTTGAGCAAGTGTGGTCGAACGCATATTTAAAGTTTCTTTATTAGAGGTTTTTTCAGCCAGAAGTTTATCTCTTTGGCTTCTAACCAATATCCCACCGATTTGTTTATAAACTATTGTATCGGGGCTTGCTTTTTCTAACTCTCCCAGTGCAAGTTCTGTTTCTCTGATAGAACTATCAATTTGCATCTTTTGTTGTGTAAGTAGTTCTAAAGTCTGCCCAACTTGAGTTAAATTTTGAAATTTTTTTTTTGTTTCCTCATCTAATTGGTCCAAGTTTATTGTCAATGAAAATCACAACATTTGTTTTTTAAATAATAACATTAAATGAAATGTGGAATAAGAAATTTATGAATAAATTAATCTGAGGCTTATTACGTGCTATTTACAATATTCATAACGCCTTCAAATATCCGACCAAAACTGATAATATCATTAACTGTTGCCCTGAACGCAGTAATATCTTTACTTTCTATTGAAAAGATCAAAGAATTTTCTTCTTTTTTTAAAGATATTGTGGATCGTTTTGATTTTTGAACTTTAAATTCAGGTAAAATAGAGTTATAAGAATAATTACATAATTCCGGCGTTTTAAATTGAAACTCTAAAGTGGATTTAATAATAAGTAAGCTATTTTTATTCATTATTCTTCTACAACTTCTAACTCTCGTTGTTTTCGCTTCGCTATTCTAAATGATTCCGCTCCACGAGGAGTTTGGGTGTTATAAGCACCACCAGTAAACTTAGCATTGCATTTTTTACAATGCCATATACCCGTCGAGACTCTATTAATAGATCCTCTTGTTTCGCATCGTGGGCATTTTAAATTACCACTTTTTTGTTTCTCCATTACCAAGCGCCATTTTTTTCTTACATTAGAACCATAACGCGCTCCAAACCTTGCGGATATCCCAGTTTTTTTAGTTTTACCCATATCGTTCACTAGTTTCTTTAATAATATTGTATTTAAATAAAAACTATTATAAACTTTAAATTTTTCTAATGAGGAGATAAGAATTCCTCTTGAAACCAATTGTCAACCCTATTATCTTAATTAACCTTTAAAAAAAGCTTTAAACAAAGATATAGTAACATTTTTATCATCAAAATATTTCAATTATATTTCAAGAATTTTAGGGGTTTCAATTGAAAATAGAATATCCTTTTATTATAGACATAACTCAGGTAAAAGAAGAGGACGCAATCGATATTGGGAACAAAGCTCTGAATCTTAATATTTTATTAAAAAATAATTTCAGCATACCAGATGGGCATGTAATTAAAACTTCAGGTTATAAACTATTTCTAAATCATAATGGGATCGATAAATTAATCCAAAAATCGTTGGAAACCATTAATTATAATATCTACAGCTCAATTGTAGAAAAATCAGAATTTATCAGAAAAAAAATCCTTGAGAGCCCACTCCCTGACGAGTTAATTAAAGAGTTATCAATCAACCATAATTTATACAATAACTTTAGTTTTGCAGTGAGATCATCTGCTACAGCTGAAGATTTACCCGCAAGTTCGTTTGCGGGACAATATGATACGTTTTTAAACATAATCGGTCTTGAAAATATTACACTTAATATAAAAAAATGTTACGCATCACTCTGGACTGAAAGAGCAATTTCTTATAGAGAGAAAAATAAAATCCCTCACAGCAGCGTAAATATCGCAGTTTTAATTCAGAAAATGATTGAAGTGAAGTCTTCTGGTGTTTTATTTACAGCCAATCCGATAACAAATAACTATACGGAATGTCTTATAGAATCAAATTTCGGATTAGGAGAATCCTTAGTATCGGGTCAGATTAACCCCGATCAATACATCGTTCAAACCTTTATTAAAAAAGGGATAGAACGATTTAAAATAATTAGTAAGAAAATCGGCAACAAACTTTATGCAACATATCCCAAAGATCGCCAGAAGGGTGGTGGTGTTAATTCTGTTCTTCTGGCTGAACAAAAGAGGTCAGAGGCTTCACTCTCAGACGATATTATTTTTAAGCTTGCTAAAATTGGGGGGACTATCGAAAATCTATTTGGTAATCGCCCTCAAGACATTGAATGGGCTATAAATTCAGACGATCAAATTTGGCTGCTTCAAACTCGGCCTATAACAACCTTAGAAAATAAAACAGAAGACCACGATGTGCTTTGGACTCGAGGCTATAGCGATGATTATTGGAATGATCCTGTTACTCCTCTTTTTTTTGACTTACTAGGTAGTCATTTAACAAACATTGTTAATATCGAACTCAATAGCATAATGGGCTACACAAGCATGGACAAAAAACTTCTTAAACTTCACAATGGCCATGTTTATTTTAATTTAAAAGTTCTAAGGCAAAAAGTTGAAAATGAAATACCATCAATAATGCGAAATGAAGATATTTTAAACTATTTTCCAACGGGTTACGGTCATTACGGTAAGGAAACTATAAAAAACCTACCTTTTCGCACGAAAAGTCGTATAATCGCAGAACTTCGGATAATGTTTCACGATCCTGATGGAAGTATTACTAAAACAGCTAATAAATACGAAGAATGGACAACCGGAACTTTCGTACCCTTTTGTAATAAATTTGACAAATTAACTGAAAATCAATTAAAACGTGATGATTTTATATCTCTAATTGATCAACTTGATCGCATAATGATTCCACACTTCCGATTGGTTAGATATGGAATACCTGTTCACAATATCGGGATGAACTTGTTAACGCAATACCTTCTTACTCGTTTTCTAGGCGAAGAAGCAACGCATAAATATTATCCTATTTTAATCTCTGGATTAAGACACAAACTAACTGAAACTAACGAAGAAATTCATTTATTAGCTCGCATAATCCAACAAACTCCTGTTCTTAAATCTCTAGTCGAAGATAATCCTTCGGAGGGTATATACAATCTTTTAATTCCTCACAATGATAATTCGATTCAATATTTTTTAACTGAGCTAAACAAATTTTTAAAAAACTACGGAGATCGTGGATTCACGAGGGAACCCTTTTACCCGCGTTGGAAAGAAAAACCAATGATACATATTTTCAACATTTTGAAATCGTTAATAATGGTTGATGACCTCAAACAAGAAAGGAAAAAATTTGCAAATCAAAATTATCGAAAAAAAATAGAGAGTATCGTTGCAAGTAAAATTCGGGCACTACCTTTTGGATTTATTAAATGGAAGATTTATAATACTATTCTAAAAATAAGCAGAGTTTATATTATTTTTCGAGAAAACCAGAGGTTCATCTTGGATCGTTGGATAACTCGAAACAGAACCGTTTACCTGAAGATAGGAAAATTATTGAAAAATGAGGATTTTTTAAAGGAAGAAAATGATGTGTTCTTCCTTAAAAAAAAAGAAGTTGAAAATTTATTACGCAATAAATACAAAGATGAGGAAATTTTAAAGTTGAAAGCTGAAGTTAATAAAAGAAAAGCTGAGTTTCTTAAATTTGAGAACGAGCTTCCCCCAAAATTTCTTTTAGGCTCTCACGAATATAATGATGTGCTTAAATTTTCGAAAAATAGTGAAAACTTTCGAGGGATTCCAGCAAGTCAAGGGTTATTTACTGGTAAAATTCATATCATTAATACAATTGATCAAATCTCTACCGTTCAAACAAACGAGATCCTTGTAGTTCCTCGAACAGATCCCGGATGGACACCCGTTTTTTCAAAAATTGGAGGTCTGATTACTGAAACAGGAGGAATTCTATCTCATGGGGCAGTTGTATCTCGAGAATATGGAATCCCTGCGGTTACTAATATTCCAAATGCGTGTAAATTATTCAACAATAATCAAATAGTAACAATTAATGGATATGATGGAATAATTACCATTAAAAAATAACGGAGTAGTGCTATTTAATGGAAAAGATAACACATAACGAAAACATTACAAATCATTTAGAATGGAATGAGAGTTATTATTTTGTTTTTTATAGTAAACATGATAAATTGGGAGGGATGTCTAGAATAGGTTTCAAGCCTAATAAACAGGAAGCAATGACCTTTTTTTTTCTCTTTCTTCCCGATGGATCTGCCGCAGGATATCATCAACAAATTAAACAAAAGAATTTCACTAACGATATTAAAGTAAAGGGTATGGAGCATGGTTGGAAGCCTAGTGGCAAATGGATGTACAAATTTAATGGAAAAATGATTTTCGTAAAGAATTCTCTAGACATAGCGAAAGTAAAGGAAGACCCAAAACTGATTATGGATATTCAGTCTGTAAGTATGGACTTGTCGTATGAACCTATAAATGATCCATATGAATACAGCGAATTTATGACTCCAGAATCACTGGAAATTGGTAAAAAATCCGGAGATAAACATTGGGAACAAATAGGAGTCGTTTCAGGAAAATTAAATTTCAATAACAAAGAATATCTATTAAAACAAGTTATGGCGCAAAGGGATCACACTTATGGCGTGAGAGACTGGACTGGAGTTGGAGATTGGTTTTATTACGTGGTATGGTTTAATGAAAATCTAGCTATTAATCCCGCAGCAATAATTACAAACGATGGCCGAGTTTCTACTGGAGGTTTTTTGTTTAAAGATGGAAAAAATATTCCTCTGAAGACACTTCGAGTACTAAACCAAACATTTCAGGATGATAATGTTTTCCCCGTAAGTTCTGAATTAGAATTAGTAGATGCTCAAAATGATCGCCACATACTTAAGGCGAAAGTAGGGCCAATTATTCCTGTCCATTTTCAGGATAGTGAAGGAAACCACTCGATTTTAGTTCAATCCTTTGGAACATTCGAGCTCGATGGAATTAAAGGAGGTTATGGTACTTTTGAAACTCTGAGAAGAGTAAGAAAACTAACCTAAATTAAAATATGAGTTGGTTATGATTCCTATAAATTAAAAATAAAATATAAAAAAATTTAGATTATCTAAAAACCTTAGTCTTAACGCTTGTATTGCCAGAGATTTAAATCTTTTCTGGTTTTCTTACCAAACTCCATAGATTTTTTAGTTAACATCTCAACTTCTTCTATAGAAAAAGTAGCAGATCCACTTTTTTGAATAGATGTTATCTTATCTTCGGTTACCGAAATTGAAATTTTTCCATCGCATGCTAATTCCTCTGGTAAACTCGGATCTGAAAAAATAATATCTCCAATCTTTCCATACGTTGAAACTATAGGTAATTCGTTCACAAGTGTTTTCCCGGTAAAATATTTTCCCGTCCATACAACTTCATCGTTCTCCCATTTTCCTTCTGGGATTTTGCTTGAAATTAACGCAGTTAAAGAACTAATACCACCAGCATCAATTAAATTTCCTGAATAATTAATGACATAAATATCCACGAAAATAATATAGACTGCTTTCTTTTCCTTTATACACAGCTTTTTAGTCTGCACACAATCTGCATGGCGAATTCCCCTATCAACAACACGTGCTAATTCTATAGATTGTTCGTTAGGAGGTCCTCTTTCAAACAAAGGAGATGCTAAAGGTAATAGTTCGGCCATAAATGTACAAACTCCCTCGTTAGGAAGATCTGGAAATGGTGTCCCTACATCGTACTTCACTCCAGTGATCACCTTTGTTTTACCTAAAGAAACTTCAGCAGATCCCTCCGCTGAAGCAATTACATTGCTTTTAATATTCCAGTCTCTATATTGCCAAAGATCTCTGCCATCGATTCTTTCTCCTTTTTTTAGATTAGAAAGAATATAATTCTTTTCTATAGTCGATATTACTCGTTTAATATTCATCATTTTATTTCTCTCCTCCGCTGTATTCTTCTTGAATTTCGATATATTTCTTTTTCAATGCATTCAACTGAATTTCATAGATTTTAGAGAGTGCTTCTTTAGCAAGGGTTAAACTTTTGTTAAATTCATCTAAGTCCATTTTACCATCGAATTGAAGTAATGACAGTTCTTCGTTAAACCAAGTCAATGCGCAAGGTAAATCTGCCTCACCGGCTTTATCTTCTATTCCTGATAAATCAGTAATTAATTCTCCATCAATTTTACCTATAGCAACTGCGGTTACTAGACTTCTCATAGGAATCCCTGCATCTGCAAGTGCTAATGCTGCAACAGTCGTACAAGCACATCGTGTTCCACCATCCGCATCTAAAACATTGATATAAACCTCAAAGGATGTTCCAGGATAAAGCTCTAAAAATAAAACGGGCTTCAAGCAGTCAGTTATTACCATTGAAACTTCTTTTTCTCGGCGCCCAGGAGCAGGTCGTTTTCTTTCAAATACTGAAAAAGTTGCCATCCGATAAAAAACGCGCAAGATTCCTCTGTCCGGTTTTGCTAAATGGTGAGGATGTACTTCTCTAGGTCCATAAACGGCACAATATATCTTGTTGTTACCCCATTCTAAGTAAGCTGAACCGTCGGCATTTTCTAAGACTCCTACCTCCATTTTAATAGGTCTCAATTCGTTCTTATCTCGACCGTCTAGCCTTTTACCATCCTCACGAAATAACTTCTCCGGATACTCATCTTTAATAATTAACGGCATTTAATTCATACCTCTTATCTTTTTTTCATTCTTAATATATTCAGACATTCGGTCTGTTAGCCCAACTGTATGAGCTTCTTTTTCTATTTTTCGTATTGCATCTATTAATAATCTTTCATAGGCAATATCTTCACTCTTCAGCCATATTCGACCATTCTGTGTTACGAAAATATTACTTTTAGTTAGATCTTTTAACATTTTAATCATTGAACCACTACGGCCTATAACTCGGGGTATTTTTGGAGTGTCAATTGTGATTACTAATCCATCCCTTCTTTTACCTAAATATTTTCCAACAGTTGTTAATTCCGGTTTATTTAACCTATCTGCTGAAAGTACTTTAACTATTAAAATATCTCCGATGCTATACTTTTCCGTAGAAATATTCTGACGATCAGGTGCTCCGCCTCTGTATCCTCTCGGTTTTCCTCTTGCTACGGTGTTTTTAGGTTTTAAAATACCTCTGTCTTTCGCATTTATATCACAGATGTATTTAACAGGATTTTTATCAGTAACTAACGCAATTACTTTGTCTCCTGGACGGGGTGTATAAAACCCTCTAAGGGGAATTACATTTATGTAATTTCTCTTAACTTGTTTTAATCCAATATTTAGAGAAATAATCTTAGTTCTATCTTTATTAAATATAGTTCCACGTCCTGGTAGATAAGTTTTTGTATCCTCTGTTAAAGTTTCTCCAGGTACTACAAGATCGCGGGAAGTTTCCTCGTCATCAAACTCATCGGCATCTACATCTTCAGAATTGTCCGTTGTAGGTTCTTCATTAGGTTCATTTTTCTCGTCTTCCATTTCTTAAACTCACTTCTTATTATTAATTATGTTTTAACTTAACCAATGTCGTAAAAAAAAATCTATACAAAAATTAGTCAACAATTATTCAGTTAAGATTTTATAATTTTAGTTTGAACTCTTCCATGAGTAAGTTTATTTAACTTATCTACTAATTCCATCTGCAACCCTGCTGGCAAACTAACAACTGATACCCACGAACCATCCGATTGCCACTCCTCTTTCTTAATTTGTGCTAATTGTGCTACAATATTATAACCTTTCGCTGTAAATGATGAGGGTATTTTAAGAGCGAGTTCTACCTGTTCCATTCGAATAGGTATGATTGCCCGTAACTGTTTGATAACATCATCTACCTGTTCTTCTGCGCTTCTCATCAAGTCAACTTTAACGTTAGCTTCTTCTATTGCTTTCTCAATTCTTTGATAAGGATGTGGTTTCTTATTTTGGGGATTTATTGCATTTTTAGTAATTATCGTTATAATTTGTTTTAATTTCTTATCCCTCTCTTCATCTCTTTGAGAGCGTGTCCATTTAATTTCCCCATCAAGTAAAATATGGCCCGCTATAATTCTC
>Ga0209977_10000521_pt1 | contig 15199 bp, 13 predicted proteins | sample SumtaG_2_FD_183113 | JGI IMG/M metagenome (GOLD analysis project Ga0209977, IMG submission 183113) | Deep subsurface microbial communities from Indian Ocean to uncover new lineages of life (NeLLi) - Sumatra_00607 metaG (SPAdes) (version 2) | ecosystem: Environmental > Aquatic > Marine > Oceanic... | reverse complement strand
TGAACAGGAGGTTGCCCAAGATGTACAAAGGGCCGTTGAGTTTGCCAGGAAGAGTCCCTATCCTGCAGAGGAGGAACTCACAAGCGATATATTCGGAGGAGACCACAGGAAATGAGGGAAATTAGCTACCGAGACGCCATAAATGAGGCTTTACAAGAGGAGATGAAGCGCGACGAAAGAGTGATACTACTTGGCGAAGACATCTCGCACTATGGTGGACCTCGGCGAGTAACCTGGGGTCTTGTTGACAGTTTTGGTGAAGACCGGGTCATGGATACACCTATTTCTGAGAATACTATTATAGGCACGGGTCTGGGAGCCGCTATTACCGGTATGCGGCCGCTTGTGGAGATTTCGTATATAGATTTTGCTTTACTGGCTATGGATCAAATTGGTAACCAAGTAGCCAAATTATCCTATATGACCGGTGGTCAGACCAAGGTACCTCTGGTTATTCGGACCCAGGGTGGGGCTGGTGGTGGCACCGCTGCTCAGCACTCGCAGAGCTTGGAGATGCTATTTGTACATATTCCTGGGCTGAAAGTGGTAATTCCGGCTACTCCTTATGATGCTAAGGGATTAATTAAGATGGCTATCCGGGATGATAGCCCGGTGGTCTTCATCGAACACAAGTTGCTCTATAGTACCAAGGGAATGGTTCCGGAAGAAGAGTATCTTATTCCTTTCGGTAAGGCGGCAATTCGCCGCAGTGGCTCGGATATTACCATGGTAACTTATTCGGCCATGTTGTCAGAAGTGATGGCGGCTGCTGACGTACTCCATCAGAAGGAGATAGAAGCAGAAGTGCTTGATCTGAGGACCCTTATCCCATTAGATATTGATGGTGTTCTGGCCTCGGTGAAAAAGACAGGGAGGTTACTGATAATCCATGAGGCCTCTTTGGTTGGAGGAATGGGGGCTGAAATTGCTGCCCAAGTTCAGGAACAGGCATTTGACTATCTGGATGCCCCTGTTATCCGTCTGGGAGCAGTTCCGATACCTATTCCTTATTCAGAGTCCCTAGAGCGGCTGGTTTTTCCCAATAAAGGGAAAATAGTTACTGCTACCCGTGCCCTAATTGTTGCTTAACCTGTGTCGGTTTGACACCCTAAAAATACTTCCCGTAAGCCACGTCGCTTGACGGCATGGTAAGGGAGGTGTCCAGCGAAGCTGCACTAAGTTGCTCTTTCAATTAGAATTCGGCAATTTGCACCAAAGACAGGAATTTGACGAGTGTCCAAAGAGGTTATGAAGAACAAAGTTGTAAACGTTCCTAAACGCCCTCGCAGTCTCCAGAGACGAGACCCTCGCTCTAGGGAGAAGCTTCCTGAGGTTGATCACTGCTGCTGTGAGGAGAAGTTGGGTCTCCATCATAGCGAGTGACCTGGCAACCAATTGCCCGAGCACTATCAATGCACCTTTTTCGATCTGGGTAAGTGTTGGATTCTTCCTTTTTCGCCCAGTAGATAATTTAGTTAGTGCGATGGCTCTTAAATCGTCTTGGTAGCTTTCTACCCCGAGGATAGATGAAAAGATCTTGCTCTATCATAATAACAGTATATTCAGGAGCGGTGGGAAGGCAGCAAATGAATGCAGTATATATCAGAAACTACTAAGGGAGAGGAAGGGGGATTTCAAGGGGAAAGAATTTCCCCTTGATTATCTTGTACGGAGGTAAACGTCCGCTTCTAGAATTTATTCTTCTTCAGCACCGTCAAAGTGATGGATTTTGACCTGTAAGGGGATAATAGTATGCCGATTCGCTGAGAAAACAGTGAAAGGGGTTTTTGAGGATGAGACTCTTGTTGACCAGTAGACTAGAGGATGAAGACCTGAAGATGTTGAGTCGCTACTTTGATGAGATAAGAATTCGCGGTCTCTACGTGAGATCCAAGATTCTCGCGCCAGAGGAACTGGCTGCGGAGTTAGGAAATATTGATATTCTGGTGGTAGAGTTTGATCAGGTAACACCAGAGGTATTGGATGCCGCTTCCAACCTGAAGTTAATAGTTTCGCTGCGGGCTGGTGCAGGCCGTAACATTAACCTGACAGCCACTACAGAAAGAGGCATACCAGTGGCCTGCTGTCCTGGTCGCAGCGCTGATCAGGTAGCTGATTTTACTCTGGGTGTGATAGTAGCTCTTGCTCGACACATTGCTGAGACTCACTGTCTAATCAAGTCTCGACAGCTTACCGAGAAAAATCCCCAGCGAGAGGGCTTTGCCAAAGGTGATGTTGTCTGGATTATGAACGATCCCCGGAACTTTAGCTTCTTGAGGTTCAAAGGACCTATATTAGCTGGTCGGACTCTGGGTATCTTAGGATTTGGTGTCATCGGCCGGGAAGTAGCCAGCCGAGCCAGAGGTTTTAAGGTAACTATGATTGCCCATGATCCCTACGTCTCACCTGAAGAAGCGGCAGAATTTGGAGTAAAGCTGGTCGATTGTGACACTCTATTCAGAGAGTCAGACTTTCTTACGGTGCATGTTAAGGATAGTCCTGAAACCCGTGGTTTGGCTGGAAGATATCAGTTCTCCCTGATGAAATCTACCGCTTACTTTATCAATACGGCTCGGGGTTCCGTCGTTGACTACAATGCCTTATACGAGGTGCTGGTTAACAAGAAAATTGCCGGTGCAGCCCTGGATGTATTCGAGGAAGAACCGCTGCCCCCTGATCACCCACTGCTGGATCTGGACAATGTCCTACTGACTCCTCACATTGCCGGGGCCAGTCCCGATTGCTATAGGGTATCCTCTCCCCTGGCGAGAAAGGCAATTGAGGACTTTCTGGCTGGTCGCAAACCGCGATTTCTGGCCAACGAGCAGGTCTGGGAACACCGAAGATTCAGAATCGACAAAGACAAATCAGATTACCGGGAAAATTAATGAGCTCTCAGGAACTGGTAATTGGAATAGATATTGGAACTTCTCAAGCCAAAGGAGGGGTATTTGATTCCCAAGGCAGATGTCTGGGGAAGGCCTCCTTCTCGTATGCCATCCATTCCCCACATCCTTCTTGGGACGAGGTTGACGCTGAGGACTGGTGGCAGGCGGTCTGTCACATAATCCACCAATCTCTTGCCACAGCCAGAGTGTCCGGCAGGGATATTGCTGCCATATCAATCAGTAGCCTCCTACCCTGCTGCCTTCCGGTCGGTCACCAGGGAAATTCCCTCCGTAGGGCCATTATCTGGCGCGATCGGCGCACCGATCAAGAGTGCGCTTGGATGGAGCAGCACATCGGGACGGATACCTGCTTCGAAATCTCCGGCAACCGTATTGACCATTATTTCTGGGGCCCCAAGGTGCTGTGGATAAAGCATCAGGAGCCAAAAATCTTTAAGAGAACCTGGAAGCTGCTTCAGGCTCACAGCTACATTGTGCTGAAGCTTTGTGGTGAAACGGTGACTGATTTCACCTGTGGCAATCTCTCTATACCCTTCTATGATTACCGCAGGAAATGCTGGTCACCTGCAATGAGTGAGAAGATGGGGGTTCCCATTGAGATGCTGCCTGATTTAGTACCTTCACACAAGGTGGTCGGTCGGGTGAGCACCAACGTAACCGGAGAAACTGGTCTTGATAGGAGTACCCTGGTAGTCACAGGGTGTGGAGACTTTGCTTCCTCAACCTTGGGAGCGGGCGTTTATCGTCAGGGAGAGGCTTGCATGATGTTGGGAACCGCCGGAAACTTACTCATCCCTATGGATAACCCCAACTTCGATCCCCGTCTCATTAATTCTTCTCACGCCTTGCCCAACCGGTACATAAGTTTTGCCACTTCTTATGCTGGTGGCTCACTTCAGTGGTTACGGCAGGTTCTGGCTGGACCAGGAGGCCAATTTGATATTTCCTACCGACAGTTGGATTTGGAGGCCTCCCGCATCCCGCTAGGATCAGAGGGACTGCTGTTTCTCCCATTTCTTCCGGGAGAACTTACCATTAACTGGGACCGGACATCACGAGGTGTCTTCTTTGGCCTAACTCTGAATCACACCAGAGGACACCTCTACCGAGCTGTACTGGAATCGATTGGATATCGATACCGTCACATGCTAGAAATTATGGCCAGTCATGGAGTTACGGTAACAGAAGCAACTCTCATTAACGGCGGAGGAAGAAGCCCGGTTTGGCGACAAATTTTAGCCGACATTACAGGCATGCGTCTTCGTTACACGGAGTCAGAGGGAGCGCCTCTGGGAAATGCTGTGTTAGCTGCCATGGGAGCAAAGCTTATCAAGAGTGGCGAGGAAGTAAAGAACTGGTTATCAATAAAGAGTGAAACTGAACCCGACCAGAGAGCTTATCGGTTATACAACGATTACTTTCAACTGTACAAAAGACTTTATGAGCACCTGAAGGATGATTTTCAGGAACGCTATCGCTTTGTTGGCAGCTAACAGAGGACGAGGAGTGGTGTGATGGTTGTAATAGGATTGGATCTGGGAACTACTGTCTGTAAAGCTGGGCTCTTCGATGCAACAGGGAAACTTTCAAAACTGGTTAGAAGGGAATATCCGGTCACCAGTGATTATCCGGGTTGGGCTGAGCAGAATCCTGATGTTGTGTGGAACACTATTCAAATGGTCTTGTCAGAGATAGCTACGGATAAACAGTTAAGCGATCCTATCAAAGCGATTTGCATCTCAGCTCAGGGTGAGGCAGTAGTCTTTCTCGATCAATGGGGCAGGCCCTTGCGTAATTCCATCCTCGGTATGGATATGAGGTCAGTCGAGCAGGCAGAGGGTTTAAAAAGCAAGCTGGGAGCCGAATGGTTTTTAGAGACCCCCGGAGTTCCTCCTCATCCCCTCACTACAGTAGCCAAGATCCTCTGGGTTAAGGAACATGAGCCGGAGATTGCCCAAAAAACTGTTCGCTACCTTTGCTATGAGGATTTTGCCTTCTTCAAACTAGGCGATGTTCCCGCCATCGACTACTCCCTTGCTTGCAGAACTGGGCTTTTTGATATGAGAAAGAAAAAATGGTCAGCGAAGATATTGGATTATACCGGGATAAACGAAGATCAACTGGCCAACATCTACCCCTCGGGAGAGGCGATCGGCAAAATTAACCGAAAAATAGCTCATACTTTGGGCTTACCGACCGATGTCCTACTGGTCACTGGCGGACACGATGTGACCTGTGCGGCCCTCGGAGCAGGCGCCATCAACAAGGGAGTGGGGGGAGATATTCTGGGGACGGCGGAAATTTTTGGCGTTACTGTGGAGAACAACTCAGTGGCAAAGAAAATAAGACCGAACAACTTTGCCTGCTACTGTCACGTAGTTCCGAACAAGTTCTGGCTGATGACTTTGAATCAGACCTGTGGGCTTCTCCTCAGGTGGTATCGAGATAACTTTGGTGAGCCAGAAGTAAAACTGGCTGAGAAAGAAGGAAAAGATGCCTTTGACTTAATAGTAAGTAAAAGTAAGCCCGACATTGCGGAAAGTATGGTCCTTCCCCATTTTGTAGGCAGCGGCACTCCCTGGATAGATGCTCGTTCCAAAGGGGCAATAGTAGGCTTGAGTATTCACACCAACAAAGCCGATATTATTCGAGCCATCTTGGAAGCCGTCATTTATGAGCAAAAGATAAGTATAGATATTTTTGAAAAATATGGAGTTGATGTTAGAGAGATCAGAGCAGTGGGGGGAGGTAGTAAATCTCGGTTCTGGCTACAGATGAGGTCAGATATCCTGGGAAAAACTGTTCTTACTTTGGAAACTGAGGAGGCTTCCTGCCTCGGAACCGCCATTCTTGCCAACTATGCTCTGGGGAATTATCCCTCTATTGAGAACGGAGCCGAACAAATGGTGAAGATGAAGGACAGAATCGAACCGAACAAAAAACTTTACCCCCGGTACCAGCAAAGATATCTTATTTACCAAGAGCTTTACCCAGCCCTCAAGAAGATCAATTATTCGCTTCAGCAAATAAGCTCCAGGGGAGGTTGATAAATTGGAACTGCTTTATCAAAAACTAAAATCTCTTCAAGAAAAAAAACAGCCTATAAAGGTGGGCCTGGTTGGATGCGGCCAGATGGGATCAGGAATGGTAAGCCTAGTAAGCCAAATGCCCGGACTGGAAGTTGCAGCTGTCGCCGAATTAGATCTGGAAAGAGCAAAAGGAGCTTACGAGACTGCCGGAATTCCCGAGGGAAAAATTGCCGTTGTTGAGGACCCGGAAAAAGCAGAGGATTTTCTCAGAAAAGAAAAAGTCATCATCTGCAAAAATGCTTTGACTCTGGTTTCTATCCCTTCTCTTCAAGCAGTGGTGGAAGCTACCGGTATCCCTCGAGTCGGTGCCCAGATTGCTTTAGAATGCATCTTTCACCAAAAGCATGTAATTATGCTGAATGTGGAAACCGAGGTAACAGTGGGCTGGATACTGAAAAAAATGGCCGATAAGGCTAATGTTATCTACACCGTCTCTGCAGGGGATGAGCCGGGAGCCATAAAAGAGCTCTACAACTTCGCCGCTTCTTTAGGATTTTCGGTGGTAACCGCCGGGAAGGGTAAAAACAATCCCCTGGATTTGGATGCAACTCCTGAGGATTGCCAGGAAGAAGCTCTGAGAAAAAATATGAGCCCCAAAATGCTAAATTCCTTTATAGACGGAACAAAAACAATGATTGAAATGGCTGCAGTGGCCAACGCCACGGGTCTCGTTCCTGACCTCCCGGGAATGCATGGTCCCAAAGTTGATGTCTCTGAACTCACCCAGGTCTTAATACCCAAGAAAGATGGAGGTATATTGAGTAGAAGTGGGGTGGTTGACTACTCTATCGGCAAAGTGGCTCCCGGTGTTTTCCTGATAGTAACCACAACTAAGAAGAGGGTAAGAAAAGATTTAAAATACTACGGTATGGGACCGGGGCCCTATTATCTTCTTTACCGTCCTTATCATCTATGTAGTATAGAGACTCCTCTTTCTGTAGCCAGAGCTGTTCTTTTTAACGAACCTACCTTAAACGCAGAGCAAAGAGTAGCGGAAGTGGTAACCGTGGCCAAGCAGAATCTAGATGTCGGAGTCACCATTGATGGAATAGGCGGCTACCATGTGCTTGGACGAATCTATCTAGCGCAAGAAGCAAGAAAAAAAAATCTTTTACCTTTAGGACTAGCTGAAGGAGCCAGAGTCAAGACAAGAGTCGCCAAAGGGCAATACATCAGTATGGATATGGTTGAGCCGGAAACGGAATCGACAGTTTACCAACTTTGGAAATTGCAGGAAAACCTCTGGCAATCCGACCTTAAAAGTAAATAAGTAAGACGGGGCTAAAAAGGAAGGCAAACTAAATTCAGAAAATATAGACGTGGAGGTGCCAAGCAGAATGCTGCGGGTGAGGATACCGCAAGAACAGGGAGTAAGATCGGTCTTTTGCCGGACAGAATCAGAGACTGCCGGGACAGGTAAGCCAATGCCGAAAAAGCTAGAATCTGAAGAAGACGAGAAATACGAGTTTGCTGTGGGAAGCGATCATGCCGGGTTCTCTCTAAAGGAGAGGATCAAAGAATACCTCTGTGGAGAAGGAAGAGTTGTCCTGGATGTAGGTATCCATACTTTGAGGAGTGTCGGCACCGGGCCCGTAGCCGAGAAAGTGGGACGTCTGGTGGCCAAGGGGAAATGCGAAAAGGGTATTTTGGTTTGTGGAACCGGTATTGGTATGGCAATGGGAGCAAATAAAGTCTTCGGTATCAGAGCAGCCCTCTGTTACAACCAGTTTACTGCCTCTTATGCCAAGCGCCACAATGATGCCAACGTAATTTGCCTGGGAGCCCGGGTTCTAGGGGAAGAACTGGCCATTGAGTGTGTCAGGACCTGGTTAAGGGAAGAATTTCTTGGGGATAAATACGCCCAGCGCCTTGCCTATCTAGATATTATTGAAAATCACTCCTGCCGGAATAAACTAGCAAAAAAGGGAGAATGAACATTGAGAGCATTAGTATATCATGCCATCCAAGACTTTCGCATTGAAGAGATTGAAAAACCCGCCTGCCCCCCAAAAGGCTTACTTCTGAAAGTCAAGGCTTGTGGTTTATGTGGGGGAGATGTTCGCACATACTTTGGGGGTCACAAAAGTGTTACTCCACCCTGGATTATCGGCCATGAGATTGCGGGAGTGGTAGAAGAAGTGGGCGGTCAAACCAGAGGTTTCCATAAGGGAGATCGTCTGGCGATAGCTCCTATCGTTTACTGCGGCAAGTGCCCCTTTTGCCTCCAGGGGAAATACTATCTTTGCCAGAATATCAAGGAGATTGCTCAGCATTGGCCAGGAGGATTTGCCGAGTTTATGGCTATTCCGGAAGAGGCTTTGAAATTGGGAAATGTTAATGTTATTCCCAAAGGTCTCTCCTTTGAAGAGGCTGCCATTTCCGAACCGCCTTCTTCGTGTCTTAATGCGCAGGATCGTGCTCAAGTCGGAATGGGAGATAGCGTGGTTATCATCGGAGCAGGGCCGGTCGGCTGTTTTCACTGTGAAATTGCCCATATTCGTGGCGCTCTAAAGATTGTTATGGTAGATTTGTTGAATGAACGGCTAAAACTGGCCGAGCGATTTACCCCCGATCTCCTTCTTGATAGTAGTCACTCCGGATATCTTAAGAAGATAAATGATGAAACAGAAGGTTTAGGGGCAGATGTCGTCATTGTGGCCTGTTCTTCCATCAAAGCCCAGCAGGATGCACTAGAAATTGCCCGAAACGGAGGCAGAGTCATCTTTTTTGGAGGACTTCCCCCGGGGAAAAGTTCCTCCAGTCTTGATGTTAACCTGCTCCATTACAAGAACCTGCAGGTTTTTGGTGCCTACAGTTTTTCTCCTGAGCATCATTGGCTTTCTTTGAAGCTAACATCTAAAGGAAAAATAGATGCCCAGAAGTATATCACTCATGTTATTCCCCTGGAGAACATCATTGAAGGCATTAAGGCGGTGAAGGAAGGGGTAGCTTTGAAAGTAGTGGTCAGGATTTAGGCGTTTAACTTGCCCATCTTTGCTTTGCCCATTAACAAAAAGCTTGTAAAAATCGTAAGGTAGGTAGTTAAAGGCGAGAAAAAACGGTATCCAGAATCTTTACTGCCTCATCTATATCTCTTTCCTCAATAATTAAAGGAGGGAGAAAGCGAAGGATTTTTTCCACCGTACAGTTAATCAAAAGACCCCCGTCACGACACCTCTTGACAATATCTTTACCGGGAAACCCCAGTTCAAGTCCAATCATCAACCCCTTACCCCTCATAGCTTTAATGAAGGAATACTTTTTCTTTAGTTCCTCCAACCTCGCCCGAAAGTAGTTTCCCCTCTCTCGAGCCTTTTCAACTAGATTTTCTTTTCTCACCACTTTCAGGAAGGCCAGGGCAGCCGAGCAAGCTAGAGGATTACCGCCAAAGGTAGAGGCATGAGTTCCTGGCTCAAGCGCAGAAGCAACCTTCTCTTTAGCCAGAGTTGCCCCTATAGGCATTCCTCCACCCAGGGGTTTAGCCAGAGTCATCACATCCGGCTCAATCCCGTAGTGCTGGTAGGCAAACATCTTACCTGTCCTCCCCAGACCACATTGAACCTCGTCTAAGATTAACAGAATCTCCTCTTTATGGCAGAACTGGCGAAGCTCACGTAGAAAGGTCTCTGAGGCTACATTTATCCCTCCCTCTCCCTGAATAGGCTCCAGCATTACCGCACAGGTTTTAGAAGAGATCGCTTTTTTAACTCCTTTTAGATCGTTGAAAGGGGCGTACTTGAATCCGGGAAGAAAAGGACCAAAACCATTTTGATATTTTGTCTGAGCAGTGGCTTTTAGGGTGGCCAGAGTCCTTCCGTGAAAGGAACCTTTCATAGTAATTATCTCATATCTTCTTCCGCCCAGCCTCCTACCAAACCTTCGAGCCAATTTAATGGCAGCCTCATTAGCCTCAGCCCCAGAATTAGAAAAAAATACCTTATCAGCAAAAGAGACCTCGCATAGGGCCTCGGCCAATTTAGCCTGAAGGCCAATATGATAAAGATTAGAGCAGTGAAGAAGTCTCTTGAGTTGACTTTCAACAGCTTTAATTATTTCTGGATGGCAGTGTCCTACAGCATTTACCCCGATACCGGATATAAAGTCAAGATACTCTTTTCCATCACTGTCCCAAATCCTTACCCCTTCACCTCTTTCCATGGCTATAGGGATACGAGAATAGGTATGCATCACATATTTTTTGTCCAGTCTCACAACTCCTCGATTGTTCATTTTAAGCCTGCCTCTGGCTAACCTGAAATTTACCCAATTTCATTAGATGTACCAGGGGAATCCTGGATGGACAGACATAGGCACAGCAGCCGCATTCAATGCAATCCATAACCCCATAATCTTTTAGACTATCCCATCTTTCTGCCTTTACCAGACGAGCAAGGATGGTAGGAAGAAGACCCATGGGGCAGTGGTCTATACAGCGGGCACACTTAATACAAGGCTCTTCCTCTCTGGCCACAGCTTCCGATTCGGTCAAAACCAGGATTCCAGATGTTCCCTTGATCACGGGAACATCTAGGGTATATTGGGATAACCCCATCATGGGACCACCCATAATCACTTTGCTGGCGTTCTCTTTCAATCCTCCACATTCCTCAACTACACAAGAAAAAGGGGTTCCCAGAGGAACCCAGAGATTAGCCGGCTGGCTCACCCCGGAACCAGTGATGGTAACTACCCTTTCTAAAAGAGGCTTACCCCATTTTATGGCTTCAGCAATGGCTAGGGCTGTACCCACATTACTCACCACCACCCCCACATCAAGAGGGAGTCCACCCGAGGGAACCTCACGATTAAGAATTGCCTTAATGAGCATCTTCTCTCCCCCCTGGGGATACTTCGTTTTCAAAGGAACCACTTGAATATTTCCCTTGGCTTTCAATTTTTCTCTCATCAAGGCTATAGCATCGCCCTTATTGCTTTCAATTCCCACATAACCCCTGGTAGCGCCAGTTACCTTGATAATCAGCCTTAAGCCATACAAACAATCATCGGCTCTTTCCAGCATAAGACGGTGATCTCCAGTAAGATAAGGCTCACACTCACAGCCATTTAAGATTATGGTATCTATGGGTTTATTCTCGGGAGGGCTGAGTTTGACATGGGTAGGGAAAGCAGCCCCTCCTAATCCTACTATTCCAGCCTCCCGGACAATTTTTCTAATCTCTTTAGCCTCTAAAGATCTTGAACTGACTTCCCCTTTCTCCCAGACCTTTCTCCCATTGCCATTCCCCTCAATAATTATGGCCTCACCCTCACCTCCCACCGGGTGGGGAAGCTTCTCAATAGAGCTAACCTTTCCTGATATACTGGCGTGAATGGGACTGGAAATGAAAGAGTCGGCATCGGCGATTTTTTGACCTTCTTCTACCAGGTCCCCTACTTTGACCAATGGTATGCCGGGAGCACCCGTATGCTGACTCAAGGGAAGGATAACCCGGGGAGGAGAAGAAATCTTTTTTATCTTTTTATCTTCACTTAATTCCTTCTTCTCCACCAAATGAAGTCCCTGCCTGAAAGTCTTCATCCTCACCTCTCCTATTTTCCAGGGTCCAGGCCACAAATCTTCCTGAAGGATCTGGTGGCTTTCTCCAGATCCTCCTTTCCACTGAATATACTTGAGGTACCGGCTACCAAGACATTGGCCCCAGCAGAAAGAACCTGCGGGACAGTTTTCTCATTGATATTACCATCTACTTCAACGTCTATGTTGAGCTCTTTTTCTTCGATTAGCTCTCGTAAGCGCTTGATTTTAGGTACCACTGCCGGAATAAAGGCTTGCCCGGCATATCCAGGATCAACGGTCATTAATAAGACCATATCAACCTCTGCCAACACATATTCAATCGAGGAAAGAGGTGTAGCCGGATTAAGAGCCACACACGCCCTCATTCCGTTTTCTTTGATTACATCGATTACACGGTACAGAAAATGACAAACCTCCACATGGATGGAGATGATGTTGCTTCCCACCTCAGCGAATCTGCCAATGTATTTCTCTGGATTAGTAATTGCGAGATGTGCATCAAACGGAAGAGAGGTTTTATCTCTTAAAGACTCGAGAATCGGCGGTCCCAGCATCAGATTGGGAACAAAACGGCCATCCATAATATCGAAGTGGAAGAGATCTATTCCTCCTTTTTCCAGTTTCTTTATTTCATCCCCCAGACTGGCAAGATCAGCACACATTAACGAGGCAGCAATTTTCACTTTCATATTTTTCTCCAGCCAAAGTTAATCTATGAGTTCAAGCCCAGATTCTCTATTTTTTTAGGGGTAGGTAATCCCTCTTTATCCCACCCTCTTGCCTCATAATACTCGTCAAGTTCAACTTCATACATATCCTCCTCTATCCAGCATTTCTTCTCCTTTCAAAAACAGCCATCATTTTGATTCTGATAATTTTTAAACTTTGTCAACTGCTATTTTAAGGAAGCGATTTGCTCATAAATGGGCACCAGAGCTTGGTACGCATTCTTAAAGATAGGATACAGTTTCTCATATCTTTCCCGGGCCGAGGGACGAGGACTCTGGACCTCCACAATCTTTACTAATTCCTCTGCCACTCTAAAATTTTTAAAAATCCCCGTGCCTATTCCACCGGCAATAGCAGCCCCCAATGAGGTAGCCTCCTTCAGCAAGAGAGGGCAAAGAATTTTTCTTCCATAAACGTCAGCCATGATCTGGCGCAATAGCCTTCCTTTCGCCCCTCCTCCAATGACCCTCACCTCCTCTACCCGAGCACCTTGATCCTCAAAAGCATCCAGGATAATCTTCAGGTTAAAGACAACACCCTCCAGAACAGATCTAATAAGATGTTCTCTTTTATGAGTGAGGGTAAGACCAATAAATGCTCCCTTTGCATCCGGATTCCAGTGGGGACTTCTCTCCCCCATTAGATATGGTAGAAAAAGTAAATTTTGAGCATCAGGCTCAACTGATTCTGCCTTCAAATCCATAATTTCATAGGGATCTATCTTTGCCTCTCTGGCAGCCTGAGTCTCCATCCAGCAGATATTATCCTTGAGCCACTGATAAGCTCCTCCGGCGGTCTGCATAGTACCGGCAGGCATAAACATTCCCGGATCAAGGTGAGAGAAGGTAAATGTTCGTTTTTCTGGATCATAAATAGGTTTTCGACTGGCCAGAGCAATCCAGGAAGAAGAACCCACGTAGTTATAAGAACTCCCTTCCCTTACCACTCCCGCTCCTACCGCAGCACAAGGTCCATCACCTCCACCCATCACCACCGGGGTGCCCGGCCCAAGGAAAGCCTCTTCACTAATTTCTCTGGTGACCTCACCCACTACATCTATAGAAGTATGTAATTCAGGCAAAATTTCCACGGGGATCCTGATCAGCTTTAACATCTGGGAAGACCACTCTCTTTTCTGGATATCAAAAAGATTCATCCCCGAGGCATCAGAATAATCAGTAGCAAACCGATGAGTTAATCGGTAAATAATATAATCCTTGGCATGTACGAACTTATGCACCTTTTTGAAAATTCCCGGTTCATTGTCCCTGACCCACATGATCTTGGCCGCTGAATAAGTGGGACTGATGCGATGACCAGTGATTGCATACACCTCATCCTCTCCCACAATCTCCCTAATTCGGTTTGCCTGCTCAACTCCCCTTTGATCTGCCCAAATAATGGAGTTTCGTAAAGGATTTCCCTGCTTATCCAGAGGCAGACATCCCATCATCTGTCCACTAAAGCTCACGCAAGCCACATTTTTTTTAGATATTCTAACCTTTTTTAATAGATCCTGCGTAGAAACACAAACCGCTTTCCACCAATCCAGGGGGTTCTGTTCCGCCCAATTCACTCCAGGATAATGGGTCACATAACTATGAAAACTACTAGCTACGAGCTTTCCGGCTGAATCGTAGAGGGTCGCCTTATTGCCGGTGGTGCCCAGGTCATGGGCTAAAATATATTCTTTTTTCATTTTTAGAAGGTTTTTGTATTGACTAGCACAGATTTAAATGTTTTATCTTCTCCTGGTATACCTTTCAATAAACCGGTATGGGTAGGGAAGGGGGATATCGCTCGCTTTTTTCAGTTTATTCATCTCCTCCTCTGAAAGCTGCCAACCTATACACCCTAAATTTTCTTTTAACTGCTCCAAGGAGCGTGCGCCTAGAATGGGGGCAGTTATACCGGGCTGTTGCAGAATCCAGTTCAGGGCTATTTGAGCAGGAGTTTTTCCGCGATTTTTGCCTATTTCAATAAGGTTATCAACAACCCGCCAGGTGAGTTCACTTTCACGCTGCTCTGGTTGATCATCCCATCTATCTTTCCTACCGACCCTACTGTTGGGTGGAGGGGACTGATTTCGCCTGTACTTGCCTGCAAGCCATCCACCTGCTATGGGAGACCAGGCCAGAAAACCTAGTCCTTCCTCTCTGCAGAGAGGAAGAATCTCCCACTCGGTACTTCTCACAATGAGGCTGTATTCGGCTTGCAGAGACCTAAAAGATTCCCATCCGTGAATTTTGCTGAGCATTAAAGCTTTTTGGAGTTGAGAGGCAGTGTAATTAGAAGCCCCCATATAACGGATTTTTCCCGCCCTCAATAAATCATCCATGGCACCCAAGGTTTCTTCTAATGGTGTTGAGATGTCAAAACAGTGAACCTGGTAAAGATCAACGTAATCGGTTTTTAGCCTGCGCAGGCTCTCATTGATTGACTGAAAAATGTGCTTTCGTGATGCACCTGTATCATTAGGACCATCTCCGGTAGGGAAAAAGACTTTAGTAGTAATAATCACCGAATCTCTGTTTTCTCTCGCTTTCAGCCAGGAACCGAGCATTGACTCTGCTACCCCGTTATTATAGATATCAGCGGTGTCGAAAAGATTACCTCCCGCCCCCACAAACAGATCTGCCATGGCGTGAGCGGTTTTCTCATCTGCGCCCCAGCCGAATGTCTGTGTCCCGAGGACAAGCTCAGAAACCTTCAGCCCGGTATCCCCAAGAAATCGGTACTGCACGTCTTCCTCCTTTTTATCTGTGGTAAAAAATTATAGCCTCTCTGTTTAATAAATCAAGAAAAGCAACATACATATTCTTATTAACAAAAGCAAACGGTGCCAGTTAACTGTGAGGTAAAATTCATTTATAATTCCTGGAAACCCAGTCCTCCATAATAGTCTGAGTAGCACTTGTTCCTAGACGGGTTGC
>Ga0209977_10000518_pt1 | contig 15228 bp, 13 predicted proteins | sample SumtaG_2_FD_183113 | JGI IMG/M metagenome (GOLD analysis project Ga0209977, IMG submission 183113) | Deep subsurface microbial communities from Indian Ocean to uncover new lineages of life (NeLLi) - Sumatra_00607 metaG (SPAdes) (version 2) | ecosystem: Environmental > Aquatic > Marine > Oceanic... | reverse complement strand
AGTAATAACCGGAACGGACACCTGCATAACTATTTGTGAAAGGACCGCTTGTATGATATTCAACTGGAACAAGGCTATCGCCTGTTTCGTCTGCAAGCTGCTTTATCGCACGAGCAGCATACGGACAGAATGATCATGTGGTTCTTGTAAAACCTTCAATAAGGACAACCCTCTGTGATGCACTCAGAGGAATTAGACAAACAAATAGAAAAACTAAGAGAATAAAAAATCTCATATATCTCATAGTACCTCCTTTTAAGGTCATTATTGGAGCTCAGTATAAATGTTTAATGATTCTGTTAATGTTGTATCTCCAGCAGATGTAACCTTCACATTTATTTTCTCAGTTCCAGTAGTCGGATTCGGTATTACATCTACTGTAAACGAATCACTTTCCTGGGATGCAATTGGTAGTGAACCAAGTCGTGGAATAGTATCATGAATGGTTCCATGGTCTGGAGTTTTGCAGAGACCTCCGTAGCACATCATCCACGACCAACCCGGTACATGCTCTATCTGGTTGGCTTCAATGTAATATCTATCTGAATCAGAACCGGTATTACTCAACAGAAAAGAAAAAATGGTTGGTTCACCTGCGGTTCCTATCTGGAATGTTTCAGGAGATACTGTTACATCGAACTTGTATGGAACCGGAGGAGCAGGAGCTTTACCGAGATTAACAGAACTGCCTTGATAGATTGTATTATTACTCATATTCTGAACAAAAATATTTAACCAGACATCACCAATTGGCTGCCATGATAATAATATGCTTCCATTTGTTCCGAATGTATCGTCTTCAGAAACTGAGAAGACCATACCATTCTCGTCGGGATAAACCTGCCTTGCAACAAAGTGGTAAAGAGAATCCTCGAAGACAACGCTATCTTCAGCCAGAACAAAGAAAAGCCTTCCTGAGATATCTTGATCTGAAAATATACGAGTATTAAAACTGATAGATGTAGAGTTAATAAAGCTTGCATCTAAGGTCGTAATTTTCAGGTCAGACTTTTTAGAAAATCTGTCTGATAAATAATTCAGAAAGGTATTAAACATATCCCCAGTAACACCTGTATGTTTTTCCTCTCCATCAAATATAACAGTTGGATAACCACCAACTGTATATAGCGCTATTCTATTGTTGACAAAAGTGGAGCAGGGAGTTAATGTATCACCCGCTTGTCTTACATGATACTCAACTACAGTAAGACTGTCTCCGTGAATACCGAAAAGGCTATCTATTGCTTTTTCTGCTATTGGACAATTAGGACAGTGGTGATACGTAAAAACCTCTATTACAACATTTCTTTTGAAACCGGTTGCAGGTGTTGGTTCCGTCTTTTTATCTTTTGTGCAAGTGATTGAGATTGCTGATAACAGAATTAAAAAAACTATAACTGCAAAAGCCTTCTTCATGTATCCTCCTTTCAATCCATACTATATTAGTATAATTTATATAATTTGTCAAGTTTTTTTAACTGACCTTTGCGCCTGGATCTATCTCTTTATCAATTGTAAGAAGGACAAGATCATTCCCCTTGGTTGCAGCAAGGAGCATTCCATTCGATTCTACACCCCTGATTGTTGCAGGTGCTAAATTCGTAACTACAATAATGCTTTTGCCAACAAGTTCTTCAGGCTCATAAAATTCTGCAATACCAGCAACTAACTGTCTTTTTTCTCCACCAATATCAACAATCATCTTTGTCAATTTCTGTGCATTTTCGACCTTCTCTGCACTCTCTATAGTTGCAACCTTCATTTCAACCTTTGAAAAATCTTCAATGGAAATAATGTCAGCCATTTTCAACTCCTCTATTCCAAGTTTTTCCTTTTCAATTTTTATTGTCTCATTTTCGACCTTTTTAAAAAGAATCTCTATCTTTCCCATCTCCTTGTTTTCAGGTATTCTCGGTCTTCCTATACTATCCCATTCGTTTTTGTTAATATCTAACATCTTGAGTATCTTCCTGGAAGTGAAAGGAAGATACGGTTCCATAAGTGTAGCAAGTCCATCAACAATCTGAATACAGGTATTGATTGTCCGTGAGCATTTACCCTTATCCTTTTTTATTGCCTCCCATGGTTTTGTTTTATCAAAATATCTGTTTGCCTCCTTTGCTAATTCCATCAAAGCTTTTATTCCCTTCTTTAACTCAAAACCTTCTATCTTTTCCTCCATATTATTCTTTGTCTTTAGAAGGAACTCAAGCATATATTTGTCTTCATCCATTAAATCATGTGCTCCTGGTACTTTTGAGGAATAGCTTCTACTAATAAAACTGATTGTTCTATTTACAAAATTTCCCAGTATGTTAGCAAGTTCATTATTGACCTTATTCTGGAAATCATCCCAGTTAAAATCTGTGTCCTTATTTTCCGGTAAATTCACAGAAAGTGCATACCTTAATAAATCAGGTTCAAAAGTATCAAGAACCTCATGAAGCCATACTGCTCGCCTTCTACTCGTAGAGAATTTTGCTCCTTTCAAGTTAAGAAATTCATTTGCAGGAATTTCTGATGGAAGTATATAATCACCATGAGCAATAAGCATTGCCGGCCATACCATGGCATGAAAAACAATATTATCCTTTCCAATGAAATGGATGAGTCTTGTTTCAGGATTCAACCAGTAATCCTTCCACACCTCAGGTTTACCAATCTTAGAAGCCCATTCTATTGTAGAAGAAATGTACCCGATTGGAGCATCAAACCAGACATATAAAACCTTATCTTTTGCTTCTTTTAATGGAACAGGAACACCCCAGCTCAGGTCTCGTGTAATTGCTCGTGGTTCAAGCCCCTCATTAAACCACCCCCTGCAAAATTTTTTCACATTATTTTTCCAATGTTTTTTTGTCTCAATCCATTTTTCGAGTTCAGGTTGAAGGAGATCAAGTCTGAAATACCAGTGTTTTGTTTCTCTCAAGACAGGAGTATCACCACATACCTTACATCTTGGAGAAATAAGATTTTCTGGATCAAGCCACCTTCCGCAACTTTCACACTGGTCACCCCGTGCTTCATCGCAGCCGCAATAAGGACAGGTTCCCTCTATATATCTATCTGCAAGGAACCTCCTGCAGTGAGGGCAATAGTACTGCTTTATCTTTTTTGTTACAATATAATTCTTATCGTATACCTTTATGAAAAAGTCCTGAGCTTGTTTATGATGGAGTTGAATTGATGTTCTGGAGAAATTATCATGGACTATACCCATTCGCTCAAAACTATCTTTAATATTATTGTAATAGTAATCTACAAGAACCTGTGGAGACTTACCGGCACCCTCTGCCTCTATTGTTATCGGCACTCCATTCTCATCCGTTCCACAAATATGTATTACATCCCTCTTCTTCAGTTTTTGATACCTGTAGTATATATCTCCTGGTAGGTAAGCGCCAGCAATCTGTCCAAGATGGACTGGTCCGTTAGCATAAGGAAGAGCACTTGTTATAAGTATTTTATTCTTCATCTTTCTTCTGTCTCTTAAGGAAACTACGACGAGGAAATATTTTCCACATCCGCTTTTCAGGAAGTTTTATCTTTGACCGATGAATAATCTCTTCCGAATCATCCTCATATTGAACTGTTATCTCTTCAGTAAAGATATTTATCTTTGTAATAATGCTTTTTCCTTTCTCGGTCTCTAACTTCGTTCCAATCTTAGGATACTTCTTTAATTCATTCGCATAAAACTCCTCTTCGTACGTAAGACAACACATTAACCTACCACAGACACCTGAAATTTTCTGTGGGTTAATATTTATATCCTGATTCCTTGCAACCCTAATTGTTACAGGTTGAAATTCCTTTAGAAAAGTTCTACAACAAAAGGGTCTTCCACACAAGCCAAGTCCTCCTATCCGCTTGGCATAATCCCTTACCCCAATTTGTCTCATTTCTATCCTTGTTTTGAAAGTGGCTGCAAGGTCTCTAACAAGATTTCTGAAATCTATCCTACCATCTGCTATGAAGAAGAATTTCAGTTTGTGCCTGTCAAATTGACACTCTACATCTATCAACTTCATCGGGAGATTTCCACTGAGAATCTTTTCTTTACAAAACTTATATGCTTTATCTCCCAGTTCATTGTTCTTTTCCCATTCAAGAATGTCCGCTTCAGTAGCCTTCCTCTCTATCTTTCCTTGAATATAGGAATCCTTGATATAATCAACAATATTAACTACTCTGCCAAACGTTTCTGTATCATCCTCTCTCTTCACTATTACATGGTCGCCTTTTTTAATCTCAATGAGTTTGGGATTTTCAAAGACATTCTTTTCTCTCTCTCTCAAAATTACTTCGTAAAGCATTTATCCTTCCTTTAATCTATCGTAAACTACATTTGAAATAAGTTCTGGATTGATATTTCTTGAAATGTTAATGAGGGAATTCCCCAGGAGTTCTACTGTATTTATCAGTTCGTCCATTGAATATTTTTTATGCACAGAACGGACGTAATTTTCAATATCAGGATTTAATAAGTTGTCCCCGGTCATTACAATATTAATGTCTCTAAAAAGTGGTAAAAGAAAGCTTATAAATTTTTCTAAACTCTCTTTGTTAAATGTTTCACTTAGTTTCTCATAGTCCTTTTTGATTACAATTGTTTTCAAAAGTTCTCTCTCCATTATTCTATCTTCATCAAGAAATTCCATTACATTTTTAATACTTCCATTTGAAAGTAAGCAAATTAAATCAATTTCTTCATCTGTAAGTTCTCCTTTTTTTTGCAGAAACCCTTTTATCTCTTCCCTACTCAATCTTTTAAAAGTTATTTTTTGACATCGCGACCTTATTGTAGAAAAAAGTCTTTCAGGTTTAGATGAAGTAAGAATTATTGTTGTATCCCTCGGTGGTTGCTCTAATACCTTCAGAAAGGCATTTTGTGCTTCCTCTGTCATTGCTTCAGTATCTATTATAATAACTACCCGCTTATTTATATCGAATGGCTTCATGAGGAGCATTTCCTCTACATCTCTTACATCATCTATAGATATAACTTCTGTTTTTTGATAAATATGTATCTTACCTTCCTTGAGTAACTCGTTTCTGCTATTCTCTTCTCTGATTTTTTTTGGAACAGGAAAGAGGATTTTAACATCTGGATGAGAAAACAGGTCAATTTTTCTGCAGGATGGACACTTTTTAGCTGATGTATCGTTTGGACAGGAATCTGTTTTATGTATCCTGCAATTCATTGCCTTTGCAAAGTTAAAAGAGGTAATTGTTTTTCCAACTCCTTCTGGACCGCAAAAAAGATAAGAAGAAGCAATCCTTCCCTTTTTTAATGATTTCTCAAGAAGTTTTTTAACCTCTTTCTGTCCAATTATTTCATTAAAACTCATCTACTTTTTTTAAGAAATGGGATTGGGTCAACTGGTTTGCCATTTTTGCGTAATTCAAAATGAAGTTTTGGACCTTCAAGTGATCCTGTATCTCCAACACTTCCCACTACCTGATCCTTCTCTACAATATCCTTTACATTAACCTTTATATCCTGAAGATGTGCATAAAGAGTGTAATAGCCCTTACCATGGTCAACCAAAACAACATTGCCGTAACCAAGAAACCTATCATTATAAACAACTTTACCCTTTGCTACAGCATGAACAGGGGTTCCAAGAGGAGCCTTAATATCAATTCCATTATTTTTTACTGTAGTTCCATACTTGGGATTGACCTGATTACCAAAGGTTGAGATAATTTCTCCTTTCACTGGCCATTTAATTTCTCCAATTACCTTCTCGAAGTAGTTTTTTGCTCCTTCCCTTCTTTCTCTCTCTCGCCGTTCCTTCTCAAGTTTATCTATTAATGCTTCTATTTTCAGTGCTGATGCTCTCAGTTCCTTTGTGAGTTGTTCTTGCTGTACCCTCTGCTTTTGTATAGATTCAAGCATTTCCTGCTTTTCTCTCTTCTTACTTGAAAGAAATGTTGTTTCTTTCTCTGCTTCAACATTTATCTTTTTCATCTCATCAAGGTTTGTTCTTAAGAACTGTTTTTTCGCCTCCAGCTCGTTTTTCAAAGCAACGAGCTCATTGATAATTTTCTTATCCTGTTCAGCAATGATGGTCAGATACTCAAACCTTTTTATTGCATCAGTGAAGGTTTTTGCAGTTAAAATAATTTCAATAGCTTGCATCCTTCCCTTTTTGTAAATTGCTCTAAGCCTTCTATTTAATATCTCACTCCTTGCCTTTTTTCTATCACTAAGAACATTAATTACTCGTTCTGTTTTATCAATCTCCTCGGAAATAATCTTTTCTTTATTTTTAAGTGCTTTGAGGAGTCTTTGTGTCAATAAAAGCTCTTCATCTACCCTCGATATCTTTTCAAGAATATTTCTCTCAGATTTTATTAAGTTTTCAGTTTTTTTTGCTGCTTCCTTTAATTTTTCTCTTAATACCTGTAGTTTCGACTCTTCTACAGCAATCTTGTCAGAAAATTCATCGCCAACGAGATTTACAAACAGAAACAAGAAAGAAACAAATAGTACACAAATCTTTTTCATATCTTTTATATACCATAAATCTATTGAAATTGCAAGAAAATAATTACTTTATCTCATATGGATCACTAAAAATATTGAAAAAGGTGCAACTACAAAATAAAGGTGACAAAAAGGCTTGACTTTTTGAACATTGTTATGTAAAATAGAAACGCTTGATTACACAGTTTATACAACAGATTACACCGACTGGAAGGAAAATTTATTAATTTCGATCTCTTATTTAAAATCTTATCAATGAATTCTAATAAGACAATAATAGAAAAGATATTTGAGAAACATTCCTTAGAGGGGATTGAGCCAGGGAAGGTTGTATGGTTTGATATAGATTACCGTGCTGCGAGGGATTTTGGTGGTCCAAACGTCGTTAAACATCTTACAGAACACTTTAAGGATAATCGGATAGAAAATCCAGGAAAAACCTTTTTTACATTTGACACATGCGCACCTGCAAAAACTATTGCGTATGCAAACAGCCAGCAAAAATGCAGGTTATTTGCAGCAAACGAAAATATAAAAGTCTTTGATGTTGACATGGGGATCGGAAGTCACGTTGCCATTGAAGAAGGACTTATATATCCCGGCGTTACATCAGTAAGCACAGATAGTCATATGAATATTGTTGGTGGAATAGGCGCATTTGGACAGGGTATGGGAGATGTGGATATTGCATTTATCTTTAGAACAGGAAAAACCTGGTTTGAGGTTCCTGAAACAATTAAGATAAAACTTAAAGGAAATATTTCTTACCCTGTGACAGCAAAAGATGTTACCCTGAAAATAGTAGGAACTCTTGGTCAGAAAGGAGCTCTTGGTAAAGCTATTGAATATTATGGTGATACCGTAGACAACTTAAAGTTATTTGAAAGATTGACATTGGCAAGCATGGCAACAGAGATGGGTTCAATTATAAGTTTTATTCCTCCTTCGGATTCTATACTTAAAAGAATGAGCAATAAAACGGGTACGGATATTAAGGGAGTTTTTGCTGATGAAAATGCAAGATATGTTAAGGAGATAAAAATTAATATAGATGGTCTTGAGCCGCAAATTGCACTTCCTCCAAGCCCTGACAATGTAAAAAATGTAAAGGACGTGCTTAGATTAAATATAGATAGTGTATTTGTGGGTTCCTGTACAAATGGACGATATGAAGACATAAAACTTGTGGCGGATTACCTTAATGGAAAGATGGTTGCCCCTAAGGTAATGCTGAGAATAGTACCTGCAACGAAATTTGTATATCAGAAACTCCTGGAGAATGGAGATCTGGAACGACTTGTTAAATCTGGGGCTATAGTCAGTAATCCTGGATGCGGTGGTTGTGCGGAAGGTCAAATTGGAATGACTGGAAAGGGTGAAGTCCAACTAAGTACTTCAAATAGAAATTTTCCTGGAAAACAAGGAGCAGGAGATACATATCTCGTAAGCCCTCTCGTTGCTGCGGCATCAGCATTAAAAGGAGAAATATCTCTCCCCTAAATTCAAACCACAGAGGACACAGAGAGAATTTTAATATATTAAGAATAATTTACTAAATAATGAGATTAATCAATAAATATCTGGCTCTTTTCATCTTATTGAATGCATCTTTTTTGTTTTCTAACTGGATACCTGAGGTTTCATTAGAACCATCAGGTTCTGTCTACATTGGAAAATATTCAGGAGAAAGGGAAAGGTATAACCTTGATGCTGGGTTAGATGTTTCATTCTCTTTGCTTAATTGGAAAACAGTAGATTTCTTTATCAAATATATTAGCGATCTTGAGATGGCAAAACAGGTGGGAAACATTACTTTTGATCCCCGTTATGGACACTGGTTCATTATTGGTGGATTAAGGTATAAGAAAGGTTCATACCTTATTCAATCCTATCTTGTACATGACTGTAAACATATTATTGACCTTCTACCCGATTCTAACAAGGTTGTTTTTAACAGACTGAAATTTTCTATCTCCAAAAATCTTTCAAACTTTAAGAACCGCTTCCAAATAGGAATAGAAAAAGAGAAGCGGTTAAAAAAAGTGAGATGGGAATTTATTTATGGGTTCTACCCACAATCAAAAGTAATAGATTACCTCAATTCGAGGCCTTACTACCATCACGACTTTGAATTAAAACTTGAATTTCCATTCGTTTGTTTCCAAAAAGGAGAAATCTTTTCAGGGATCCGAGGTAGATATACCATCAGTGCAAATAATCCCCCTAAATATTACAGGGTTGTATCTCTTTCTCTCGAGATATTCATTTTCAATAAAAATGGCGCATTCGGTTCTTATATTGAATACTTTCCTATCGCCAAAGACCCCTTGAAGTCACCTGAAGGTCTTTCAATTTTCGGAATAAAATACCTTTTTTAATACCGAAAAAGGGAACTCCATTAGAATCTCATAATTTATAACCACGATACGATATTTAAATATCATACGAGGCACGCGGAGCAGGAAGGCTACTTTTTTCTCTTCTTAGAAAGCAAATTTGCAGGTGAGATTATATTTTTGGGCGATTGTTAAAACCTTTACTTTCATTTCTTCTTTATAAAAATCTTTATGGATTAGGTAGTGTTTATATTGAGGGAGTACCTCTGGATAAAATCTTTGAAGTATCCTTTTCACCTCATTCCATACCTTTGGATAGAGCTGGAGTGTATCAACCAGGATATAATCAACGCCTGTCTGTGAAACCTTAAGAAAGAGTTCATCAATTATTTCTGTTCTATCTGAAAAGTATGGAAGAACTGGACTAAAGAAGACCCAGGTTTTAATTCCTTCTTTAGCGAGACCGTAGAGAGCATCTAATCTTTCTTTAGAAGATGAGCTTTTTGGTTCAAAAATCATTTTTACTTTTTCATCAATGAGCCCAATAGAAAATCCTACATCAATCTCTTTTAATTCTTTAAGGAGGTCAATATCCCTCAGCACAAGCTTTGACTTTGTTAGAATAGAAACAGAAAAATCATACTCTATCAATTCTTTCAGGCATTTTCTTGTAATCTCATACCTTTCTTCTAATGGTTGATATGGATCAGTAACAGTACTGAATGAGATTAAACCAGGTTTTGCATTTCTTAGCTGCTTTCTCAATACTTCAGGAGCATTTATTTTCACATCAACGAAGCTTCCCCATTCCTCCTTATGACCCGAGAACTTCTTCATAAAGACTGCATAACAATACCTGCATCCATGTTCACAACCAGTATAAGGATTAATTGTATAGTCTATAGCACTTATGCCAGACTTGTTCAGTATGGATCTACAACTTATTTCATGAATAGTCATTTTGAAAGAGAAAAGCGTGGTTAACTCGTTTGAGCGTTTAGTTCGTTTATAACGTTTATAACGATTGAAACGATAATAACGAACATAATGTATCAGGTTTTTGGATTATTTTCTTTCCTCAAGGAAAATCCTGTATGCTTTCAAGATTCCTTTGGAAAGCGCTTCTTCAATTGAGGGTTCTATATAGTTATATTGTTTTACCCTTTGCATAATCTCACTCTTAAGGGATTCTTCATCCAGAGCCATCTTCCCCACCTCTTCAAAGATTATATCAAGCATATGGATACCAATCTCTACCTCGTTGATATTGAGTTTATGTACATTCGTGCCTGCTTCACAGCAGGGTTGTCCTGGTGGTCATATAAATCTACTTGATCTTACCATTAAACCCCCTTTTTTTCATTAATATAATAAATATCTTTTCAACATTTTTCAAGAAAAATTTTAACTCTAAATAAATACTATGATATAAGCCTCGATTGTTGATATCGTGATCCCCCAAATGAGATTGCTTCATTTGAGAATATGAATGTATACTCGCAATGACAACTATTTTACTTAAATAAAATCACCTTTTTTGAAGTAAACTGCTTCTTGTCTGCCAGAACAACAAAGTATATGCCTGGTGGGATATTCTGTGGAGACCAGAAAGCCAATCTCTCTTGATTTGAGAATAAGGTTTGAATAAGTGAACCTTTTATATCATAAATTTTAATCTTCTGATCTGGTCTTTGAGTAGTTATACGTACTCTTTTAGAAAACAGCGTCGGCGTAACGCTAAAATTCAGTATTGTAAGTTCATTTTTAACTTCATCAATGTCAAGGCCTGATCTGTGTGAAACCATCACTTCCCAATTGTTAGTTGAATAACTCTGCCACGAGATCCATAATTCGTTTGAATTAGAACAGGTAATTTGAGGATTAATATCCGCACCCGAGAGATTAGTAACCAGAGACGGTGTAATCCATACTGAATCAATAAAGTAGGAATAGTAGATATTCCAATCACCACCTGTTTTTGACTGGTAAACAAGCCATACATTACCGTTATTGTCAGTTGTTAAATCCGGGAAAAGGTCGCTTTCAGAACTGACGGTAATCTGAATGGGAGCTGACCAGTTACTGCCATTGTGATAACTTCCATAAATATCAGGATTGCCATTGTCAGTTGAATGCCAGGCGACCCATATGTTTCCATCTCCATCCACGGAAGCAGACGGTCTGTATGCATGTTCATGACTGCCTGAGATGGGTCCGGACTCCAACCATTGTGAACCTGTGTAATAATGTCCCCATATTTCAGCTCTCCACTCATTTCTCCTGCAATAGAACACCCACACTCTTCCAAGGCTGTCAACTGACATTGATGGAGTTGTTTCATCAGCTGAGTCTGTCGTAACTTGCTGTTGTGATGACCAGGAGGAGCCGTTGAAGTGTGAGGTATAAATATTTAAATTTACGTCTCTCCTCGATTCCCAGGCAACCCATAATATATTAGAATTATCACGAATTAATGTAGGTTTCAGATCAAACCCGGGGTCAAGAGGATGCAGCATTTGGCGTGTAGACCACGAACCAGAATAAATACTGTAAAAGATATCATATTGATAGTTACCAAAGGATTCGTACCATCCTGCCCATACTGCAACAGGGCGATTCAGATTATCAACCCCTATATCCGGGCAAAAATCCCAGTAATACACAGGCCCCACAACCATTGCATTCGACCACGAACTTCCATTTCTGTACGATGAATAGATGTCAGAACGGCCATTGGAGACTGATCTACCCGATTCCCAAATAACCCATACCTTATCATCTTCACTTGTAGTAATCTTGGGAAAACCATCCGATTCTGGATCTGAACCGACAATTTCAGGAGGTTCCCAATTGGTTAGAAAGTTGGTGGGGTTGATAGAACCTTGAGATGAGCTCTTTCTTACTGCTACTTGACTTTTTGGTTTGAGTGTAGGGTCTCCAAGGATATTTAACCCGTAAAACCAGTCCCAATCCGATTCCCCCCATAAGGTAAACCAGTACTTGAATGCTTCACCAACACACATATTTTGTTGACCCAACGGACCATAAAAATCATCAAAAAATAACATGCTACCAGTTTTCGTACTTCCTATTGCCAACAACCCATATGGTTCTACAAAAAGGTACCATCCAGCAGAGTAATTTTCCTCAACAAACCGAGTACCAGAGCATGCAAATAGATTATAAAAAAGTGCATCAGGTTCTAAGGTAAAAATCTCGTAATTAAAAACAGTTCCTCTAAAACCGCTGTACCCATATAAGAATGTGTGTCCCCAGGGAGATGAATGGGCACAGAGATGAACCCATTCGTATCCCTGTGCTAATTGACTTCTATAATTTGCTGCGGTTGTCTGGTAGTCATCGTTTACTACAACAACATTCGAATAAACCAGATTGAGATAACAGTCGTACCAATAAGACCAGTCATCATCAACAAATGAAAGTCCCCTTTCTGGTAATGAGCTTCCATATGTTCGGTACTGGTGGTTCTTGTAAAAGTAGTTTTTCAAAAGTCTTATTTCATTGTCCCAAGTAAGATTTCTTGCATATATTCTTCCCACCCATATCTCCGGTTCAACACTTCCAGTATGATTATCATAGATGCCATCTAAATCAGCATCTATATATGCTCCGTCAAGGTCACAGAAGTATACATCGTGAGGGAATTCTTCCCAACTACCAAAGCCATATGTTTCAAACCAGGCAACAGGTAACTCACCAACAAAGACTGCACCTACAAGGTCTATTATCCCTGCAAGATGATCACGAAGTGTAATGTGAGACATTCCTGAAATTGTATCGATTTGAACGGAATAACCAGCAATTAACAAGTCATTAACGAATGTATCAATCTCTGTAGCAATATCAGGATAAATGCTCTTGTTTACGATAACATCAACCAGATTCTGTCTACCTTTAATTCCTTTTTCATACACCATACTGATTTTTGTCTCCCTATCTTTAACGCAATACTCTCTGTTCCAAAGACTATATTTTGCAGGCTGCCTGCCATAAGGGTCAATCCACTGTAATCCTTTTACTCCGGTTACCTTTGCTAAAGAGGGAAAGGATACAATGCACAGCAATAAAATTATCAAAATAGATCTTTTCATAATTTCCTCAAGGCATTCTGCCATGGAAAAGGTAAATACTTTACCTTTATAGGTAAGAATATACCAAAGAGCGAAAAATGTAAAGAAAAAACTTTATTAGAATACCTTTACAGAGGTGGTTTTGAATGTTAAAAAGATAGGTGAACCAATGGATAATTTCATGCTGTCAAAGGATGCTTTTGTTATAAGTGAAACAAATTCCTGACCTACATCACATCCTACCCTTACAATATCGTTCTCAATTTCAACTTTTTTTATTATCCCTTTTAATACATTCCTTGCACTTGATTGAAATGGCTTTCTTGAAAGTATTATATCTTCTGGTGGGATTAGAATATGGACATTTCCCTTCGTTTTAGTTGCAACTGTAATTTTGAGAGAAGGCTTTATTTGAACCCATTGTAAGTTATCTTTTTCTTTTATATCTCCAGTAAAAAGATTCTCGATGCTTCCTCTAACAATCTTTCCATTAACAATGGATAAAACTTCATCACTCAACCGAAATGCCTGGAACAGGTCATGCGAGGTAAAGATGATTGTAGTATTCCTTTCTCTATTAATATTTCTGATAAGTTCCTCTATCACACCGATGTGTGCTTTATCAATATTTGTAAAAGGTTCGTCAAGGAAAAGTATCTCTGGATTTAGTACAATAGCCCTTGCAATCCCCACCCTTTGTGTTTCACCTCGTGAAAGCTCGTTTGCTTTTCTTTCTTCAAATCCACTCAAATTTACCAGCTCAAGTGCTTTAGCTGCCTTTTTTTGGATACTTTTTTTATCACGGGAACGAACTTTCAAGCCGTATGTAATATTTTGGATAACGGATGAATTAAAAAGATATGGGTTTTCCAAAACCATAGCCATCTTTCGCCTGATGTTTAATCTTTGAGATTGTTTAGAAGAGATAACTTCGCCTCTGTAGAAAATCTTTCCGCTGTCTGGCTTTTCAAGAAGATTCAGAATGGAAAGAAGCGTTGTCTTTCCAGAGCCATTCGGACCTGTTAGACCATAGATTTTTCCCTTATGAAATTCTAAATGAGGAATTGCAAGGGTAAATCCGTTAAAACTCTTTTTCAGGTTTTCTATACTTAAAATTGGATTTGGTGTTTGGCTTAACATTATACGGTTTTTTTCTGAAAATAACTAACTAAAATATTTATTGAAAGTGCAATTGAAAGTAGAATGATACCGAGTGCCAAACCAAGGGAAAACTCCCCTTTTCCAGTCTCAAATGCAATGGCTGTTGTAATATTCCTTGTATATCCCTTTATATTTCCGCCAAGCATCATAGATACTCCCACTTCTGCAAATACCCTCCCAAACCCGGCAATAATTGCTGAGAATATTGCAAACTTTCTTTCTGAGATAAGAATAGACACAGTCTGAAGATTATTAGCACCGAGGGTAAGCGCAGTCTTTCTTATTCTCTTATCCATCCCTTGAATTGCTGAGACAGTGAGAGCAGTCACTATAGGTAATGCAAGGATAAACTGACCTGCAACCATAGCAGCGGGTGTATAGAGAAGACCAATCCTTCCAATTGGTCCGCTGCGTGATATAAGGGAATAGACAAAAAGTCCAACAACTACGGTGGGTAGTGCAAGAAGGGTGTTCAATAATATAATAACTCCTCTTTTCCCCCAGAAATCCCTGATCGCTATAGAAAAACCAAGCGGTACACCTACTATTGCTGCAAGGGTTGTTGATATGAATGATACCTTCAGAGAGACAGAAACAATTGAAAGGAGTTCTGGGTTAAACCCCACAATCATTTTCACTGCATTTACTAAAGCTTCAAGCATATAGTTCATTTTGTATAGATCACAAGAGCACAAGTCACAAGCGCACAAGTGCCGTTAGAAATTATATTTTTAACGGGATAAGTAACTTAAAACGGCAACACTGCAAAACGGCACAACTATTCATATGCATTTGGATGAAAAAGCACTTTCCCGCCTTTCTTAAAATCACTTATAATCTTCTGTCCCTCCGGGGAAGTGACCCAGCCAATCAATGCCATAGCATGGATATAATTCGTATGGGGATGTCTCTTTGGATTAACCGCTATAATCCCGTAAGGATTGAAAAGTCTTTTATCACCCTCACATAGAATTACAAGATTTACCTTGTCTTTGTATGCAATATAGGTTCCCCTGTCAACAAGTGTGTATGCTTGTTTTTCATCTGCCAATTGTAATGTTGCACCCATTCCCTGACCTGTTTCAAGATACCATTTCCCTTCTGGTCCTATATCTTTTATCTTCCATAATTCTTTTTCTTTTTTATG
>Ga0209977_10000517_pt1 | contig 15250 bp, 10 predicted proteins | sample SumtaG_2_FD_183113 | JGI IMG/M metagenome (GOLD analysis project Ga0209977, IMG submission 183113) | Deep subsurface microbial communities from Indian Ocean to uncover new lineages of life (NeLLi) - Sumatra_00607 metaG (SPAdes) (version 2) | ecosystem: Environmental > Aquatic > Marine > Oceanic... | reverse complement strand
CAGAATAATTCAGAGAAATTAATTCCTTCGAAATGATCCATTTAGTATTTAATCTCGAGATGAAATTAAATATTACCTATGATGATCGCATCAATCTCTTTAGGTTCAAGTTGAGCATCATCAAGAGCCATCTTTACGGCTTCGTATACCATCTCAGGGATATTAACATCTCTTCTCTTACTTCTAAATTTAGTCTGACCTATGCCGACTACGGCTACATCATGTTTCGGCGTTTTAAATTCCCTCCTTACTGTTATTATTAAAGTCTATTTTTATTTTCATATTTTCTTATTAAATCGTTCTTGTATTTAATACTTATTATATTGTCAAAATGAGACTATTCGATTTTTTTTGGTATAATTCTTTTTTTTCTATATTTTAAAAATATTCACAAATAAATCATAAATTAATTTGGAACAATTTTAGGTTTTATAATGCCAATTTTTAATTTATTTTACAATTTTGGCTTTTTTAAAAAAAGATTATGTTATATATTATTAACGGTTGCTAGATCCCTTTAACTATCTTATCGTTCCATAAGTCTCTTTCTTTTACGTGGCATACTCTCTTTATAACTATCTAACATTGCGTTGAAAAGCTTTGGACCTAAGGATAATCCCCAAGCTGAGCCTAAATTTGATTCCCGATATTGAATCTCGTTAGTGACATCAAATTTATTTTTAATGTCTTCGAAAAATTTACGACTACCCGACCACAATCGTGATGTGCCTTCTTCTCCATCACCATCAAAACATCCAAGAAGGAATGGTAAATACAATTCATAAGGATTTAAACAAGGCAATCTAATTTTTTTTGATTTTCTAGGAATCACACCATTACTTATTAAATCCCTTGCCATTACTTGATTCGCAAAATGAATTCGGAAATACTCAACTTCATAAAATTTCCCATCAATCTCTTGTAGTTCTTTATATCTATGTTTATAATCAGGATTTAATCCGAGAGTTCTTATGAATCTATCGATCAATTCTTCATCTTCTATTTTTATCTTTACCCCTATACGATAGTAAGATCTATACTTATCAAATTCTTCTACAATGTATCCATCTGCATACATAAATCCTAGCCAGTATGCCTTTTCATTAGTATCAATTGTTTCGAAAAATTCCTCTCTAAGATTCGGATGAAATAATTTCGATCGATTGCTAGATCTTATTAGAAAATGTTTTGGTAAAAAATCTTCATATTGTTGCAAAGCCTCTATAAGTTCTTTACTCATAATATGAGAAATTTCACTAAAATATACTGATAATATACCTTTAATTTGATCAAATTTTTCTGGTGTAATATAGCCTTGTTTTCCTTTTCTAACATAATGATATTTTTTAGTGATATAATTATCATTAAACCCAAGAAATTGTGATAATTTATCGTTATTAATTCTAATCCCATGAATATTCTCAAATTCTTTCCTAATAGCTTCAATTAATATTACAGACGGATTACTGAATATGTCCTCATTTTCAGATCGGGGTCTACCCCCCGTTCTATTTGGTCTGAAGAATTCCATAATAATGATAAAATAACTGTTTAATTATTTAAAATTTAATTATTAAATTTGTTTTCAATAAAATTAATGAAGATACCATTATATAAATTTTTGTAGGTAAACAGATTTTTGATTTACATTTTTTTCTTTTTATATAACTTAATAAACTTCAATTAATTTTGTCTTTATATATATTTGGTAAATATTTTATTATTATATACTGGTTAGATATTTTATACCACTACAAAGTATTCAATACATGTTTTTTTATGATTCATCTTTCTAATCTATTTTTTTAAATACTAATTCATTAATTCTTTCATTAATCCAGTATTAATTCATTTTATAGAAGAATAAATTATATTCATTTTGTAATTATCTGTAAATCCGGCATAATTTCATATACTCCTAATAAAACTATATTCATATGGCTAATTATCTTCTTCAAAAAAATACAATTTTAGGGAATTGGAAGGTTATATCAGATTCTCCTTTTAAAAGAGGAGGACAATCTGAATTATATGAGGTTATTCAAGCAGATGATAACTCTAGTGAAAAATATATACTAAAGGTATATAAAGAACAAAAAGCTCATTCTCGACGAACTGAATTTTTTAATCGATTTAGAAATGAAGTAAAGGCATTAAATATTTTAAAAAATGAAGAAATGATTGTTAAAATTCTTGATTATCAACAAAAAAAGGATGATAAAATTCCATATTATTTTATTGTTATGGAAAAGGCTGATTATAACTTAAAAGAATACTTGGATAAAACTCAGCTTGATGATTCAGAAATCTTTAAATTATATTCTATGATTTTAGAAGGTATTAAGTCTATTCATCGTAATGGAATTATCCATAGAGACCTAAAACCCCAAAATATTCTGATTAAAAATAGTGATATTAAGATAATTGATTTTGGAATTTGTTTTTTTCTGAAAAAGAACGAAAATAAAATAAATACAGATAATAGAATTACCAAAGATTTAGAAGCAATTGGTTCGAGAGGTTATATAGCTCCCGAATCAATTGGAGGGCGTGTTGAAGATATTGATTTTCGTTATGATATCTTTACACTTGGTAAAATATTATATTTCCTTCTTTCAAGAGGAAAAGAATTAACTCATATTTATTTTGATGCCGATGCAAATAGAATTGGAAATCTTAGAAATGAAAAAAAGTATAATGTGTTCAATACTTTTTTTAAAAAAACTATTGCTGTAGATAAGGCGATAAGATATAAGACAGTAGATCATGTAGAAAAAGGATTTAATAAATGCAAATCTCTTTTTTTGAACTATAAACAATTAGGAATTGAGGAATATAACAAAATACCTTTAATTAATTCACATATATTAAAGGAATTTGAAAAACTATTAAATAAACCAGTACTTTGTTTAGATCCTCATGAATTTACTAATGATTCTTTCGGATTTGTAGAAGAATATTCTAGAATCATAAAACTAGGGTTACCATTTCAAAATTTAGATTCATTATTGAATGATTTTGGTATTCTGGAAGAATTAGAAACTTTAAATCTTCAAGGAAATGTGCTAATAGATTTACCTAAAAGTCTTCTTTTATTGAAAAATATTAAAAAATTAGATTTAAGTCAGAATCAAATAAATTATTACCTCAAGGTTTTGGAAAAAACCAAAAAAAATTGATTATATTGAATCTAAGTGAGAATCATCTTCGATCTATTGATTCTAATTATAGATACTTAGAAAATTTAAAAATTCTAAAATTAAATTCAAATAAATTAAATCATCTTTATGACGTATTTGGAAAACTTAAGAACTTGGAAATCCTTTCACTAAGTAATAATAGTATATCTGAAATTCCTTCCTCAATTTTTAATTTAAGTCAATTAAAGAGATTAGATTTAAGTAAAAACAGATTGAATCATATTCCATTAATTTCTAACCTACAAAACATTGAATTTCTTAATTTTTCTTCTAATAAACTCACATACATTCCCAATTCAATAGGCAAATTATCAAATTTAACAACTTTAAATTTAATAGAAAATGAATTAAATGATTTACCTAATGAGATCGAAGGTTTAAAAAAACTGAAAGTTTTAATTTTTGATAGTAATATGTTATCAAAATTACCGGTTACTTTTAAAAATCTAACTTCACTAATTTTTTTGAGTTTTAAACACAATAAATTTGATAATTTACCCAAAGCTATTACGAGTTTGAAAAATCTCAAACATCTAGATGTGGCAGGCAACCAAATAAAAACTTTACCTTCTAATATTGGAGATCTATCCAAGCTTGAATCCTTAAATTTATTTATTAATCAATTAGAGAACATTCCAATTTCATTTTCAAATTTAAAGAATTTAAAAGTATTACATTTAGGACATAATCTTTTAGGAAACATACCGAATTTTTTTAATAAATTGATTAGTCTTGAAAAGTTAGCTTTAATCAGGAATCGATTTTATTCAAATATTAACTCATTAGAAAATCTCCAAAATTTAAAAGAGTTGGAGTTAAGTGGAAATAATTTGGGGGTTTTTCCAGAATGGATTTGTAAATTGAGTAACCTTGAAGGATTATGGCTTATCGAATGTTCCTTAACTAGTATTCTTGGATGTATTGAAAGTTTAGAAAATTTATTAGAGCTAAGATTAGAGCATAATAGAATTGACTCAATTCCTGATTCAATTGGAAAATTAGCTCAGCTCAAAACATTAATGCTTCATAATAACAAACTCCAAAATATACCAAAGACAATCCAGAATCTTGATAATCTTGAATATTTTTATTTAGGAGGTAACCAAATTAAAGAAGATGAAAACTTTCACATTATTATCCAGAAACTAAAAAATAACGGTTGTAAGGTAGATTTAAAAACTCGTTGAGTTTTGTTACATATAAAATCAATAATCAAGCTAATTTCTTGTTTTTTGAATCCCGTAATATAAACTGACTTTTATCCAATTAAGAATTATAATTCTAATACAATCTAATGATGTATTTAGTGGAAAGGGCTAATTGGTGGTAATTTTCATATAAAAATTTAATACAATAGCTGAAAAATTAAATAAGATATCTGCTAAAAATCTGACCTATTTCTGTGAGGATTAAGTAATTTTGTCTGCCTGCCTGTTTTTTTTTCACAATTCCATAGTCAAGTAAATCTCTTAGAGCATAAGATAATTTAGATCGGAAAGATCTTTCATTTAATTTCTCATTTTTTAGATTTTTTATTAGATCCTTCATCAGACATTGATTTTGATGTTTTGAAATTTCTTGAAAAATCTCCTTTTGAAAATTAGAAAAATTTTTAAAGGGAAGTGCTGGTATTAGATTAACATCATATTCACCAGTTGTCCAGCCACTTTTTTCAAACTTGCTTTTTATTTCAATTAATTTATTAAAGAGCTCTTGTTGGTTTTTAAATTTGTCTTGGCTTTCTAAAATTTCGATAAAATCCTGAATTAAATAATTAGATGTTGTTTTTTAGAATGGGATAATGAAAAATGGGTCTAAACCAGCAATATAAACTGCAGCAACAGCAAAAATTTTGGATGATGTACTAATATTGATATAAATTTTATTTGCTTGATTTTTCTTCTCTTCTTTTATGATTTCACTCAATATTCTTAAACAATCTTGAAGATTTGTTATATCAGCTTCCTTTATATTTATGCTTGCCGTAATTTTTAAAAGGTAATCCTTTAGTTCTACTGAAAATGATCGAACTGTATCTGAGAGCCTCTTTTCCACACCCTTTTTTTCTTTACTCTGAATTAAATAGATCGTTGTTATCCCAAAATATTTTAGGCCAGCTAGCACTCTATCTTTCTCCAATCCAACTGGTGAAATCATTACTATTTTATCAAAATTCTCCATTTTACTATCACTCTTTTTAAATATTAATGAGTAAATATACAATTTAAAATTAGTTGTTTAAATTAAGTAAATGGTCGACGAAAAAAAAATGTATATCATTTGTATATACACAAAAAAGTATTTATATACTAGATGAATATTAATAAATAGGTATCAAAGAGTAGATTTCAACTCTTTGTAGAATATACTTTATTAATTGGGTGAAAAATTAAGAGACCGTCTTTGTTTTTCAAACTTTTATCTTAGTATCGAATAACTATAACAGAAAAGAGAAAAAAAACAAAGGATAAATTGTAAAATGATTAATAAACAAAAATTTTCACCAGATTTAAATAATATTATCAAAGGAAGCGAGGAATATAAAACTATTAATTATATTTCAAGAAGTAGTATAAATAGTATTCACATTGCTTTAAGGAATCTAACAGGTGAAAATTCGGATATATTTGAGAAAAGATTTAAAATACTACATGCAATGTGTACCAAAGCTTTAAAACCTTTTTTAAAACTCGAGGATATTCATAGAATTACTAAGATTCCAATTCAAAATCTTTCAAATCATTTACAATCCTTAAAGGAATGTGATTTATTGAATAATAAAGGAGGACAATATTGGCGTGTAACATCAAAAGGACGCCGATTACTTGATAATATCACTATCTTACTATTTGAAAATAGTGGTGATTTTGATGATATTGACTTAATAAATGCATCTCTAACCCATCTCAATCTTTTTACAAAGCATTATGGGCTTGATCTCAAAATAAATTCCCGTATTATTAGATATTTTGATTATATTATATCAGAAATAGAAGATCAACCAATAGAATTATTAAGTCCAGAAAATACGCTCAAAATTCGTCACTTGTTAAAAAAAATTGATTCTTTTTATAATCATTTAAGAGTTCAAATATATCAAAGTAATAAAATTGAACCTGATGATACCTGGAATATATTAGATAAATTAGCAAAAAGACATAATATTGTAGGTAATACTATGTTAAAATTAGATAAGCATATTACTACAATTAGTGCTCATATTGATATCCATGAGGCTTTAAGCTATTATTTAGGACATATTAATCCTAAAAATGTTATAGAAAATTACGGAATATTCTTTAAATTCAACCTTTTAAATATTTCTTCGGAGATTGAAAGTCGAAATTTAATAAAACAAATGAAGAATGTTGTTTTTTACGAAAGAATTCAGAAACCTCCAAATTATGACTCCATTCCATATCAATTAATGAATAAAGGCTTACATATTGAAGAATCTGAAGAAGATATAGAAATATTAAAATTGGAATTAAAAAAAATTGCAAAAGAAAAAATAATTCGAATTAAAGATATCATTGATTTAGACGATTGGGAAGGATCTGTTGTTAAACTAGTTCTCATAGCTAGACTAAGTTCAAGTGGTGATATTACATTATCTAACAATAAATTTTTAAACTTTAAAGAAAAAGAAGTTAAATTACTTTTAGATTCTGAGGTGATTCTAAATTTTTGAACAAGCTTTGATAAGAAGTATTACAAATATGCTTTTTTGCAATGAAAAGGGATATGTTTCACAAGAAGAACTTTTCAATGAAACTTTTCAATGGCGGGATATAATAGATGATATAGAGGATCATTTATCCCAAATTGGCATAATTATTAAAAAATTTAACTATATGGGACAATTAAATTATACAGTAATTGGTCCAAACGAATATACTGTAGCCTTATCTGATAATGAGGTTTTTCTATTATTAGATTTCATAATCCGGTTTAATTTACTAAATCCAGGCGCAAAAGGTCTGAATTATACTAAGTGGAAAGAGATTGTTATATTAAGAATAGAAAAAAAAACAAGATCATTTACTAATGCGTTAAAGGGATTAAAAATGAAAGGTTTTTTAGAAGTGAAATCTGATTTAGTAAAACCTGGATGGCGATACTTTGCATTACTTAATATAAATGAAATACTTGAGGAGATTAAGAACGATGCTAAACTCTCATTTTTAACTCAAAAAGATACAGAGGAGAGAGGAATTTTTGATTGAAAGTATTGAATTATGTGGATTTAAAGTGTTTCCGGGAGATAAAAAATTTAAAGTAGATCTGATCCCTGAAGGATTTATTCTTATTGGAGGTCCAAATGCTCGAGGAAAATCGAGTATTTATCAAGGATTAGGCTTTTCTCTTATTGGTACTAAAGGTGTTTTTAGTAGAAATCGAAAGAAAAATTTAGTAAATTATGATGAAGATTTTTGTATGGTTAGAGTACATCTAAGAAATTTGTTAAATGATGGATCCAAAGCATTCCCGGGGTTTGAATCAAAATCTTTAGTTATTGAAAGGGTTATTGGTAAAGAAAGCTCAAATAATGATTATATTAAGGTAAATGGGATAAATATGACTCCTAATGAATTAACGAGCATTTTAAGGCAAGCTAATATTGATCCGAATAATCCTTATCAATTTGTATCACAAGGGGAATTACCTGAAATTATTAATAAAACTCCACAGGAACGATTAAAATTATTGGATATTTTTATTCCTGCTTCTGAAACTGCGAATAGTTTTATAAATGGTCTAAGACAAATTCAGAGAGCAATGAGATCACAAGAAAACCTAAAAATTGAAGAATTTAAATATAAGGAAGAAGAATCTGAGAAGAGGGGGCTGAGAGATAAATATGAGAGGAAATTAAATCTACAAAATAGACTAAAAAACACGAAAGCTCTCTTAGCATTTAAATTAGAGCAAGAACTTAATGAAGAGAAAAATAGGGTTGATATAAGCCTTTCAGATGCTAATCGTAGAATTCAAGATTTTAAGACTTTAAAGTCTAATAAATTTAAAAAATTTGAATCATTATCAAAAGAAAAAGCTGAAACTGAGAAAGAAATAGCTGAATTAAAAAAACAGAAAACAGAGATCCAATCCAAATTATTAAAAAATGAAAAAGAGAGCGATGATATTAAAATAAGTATTGCTCGTTATAATATGTTATTCAAAGAATTAGCTGGCTCAAATTATGATTCCATAGAGAAAGTTGAAGATGAACTTAACAATACACAAATGAAATCATTGAATATTAGGGGAGAAATAAATGAATTAGACTCTAATAAAAAAGAGATTCAATATGAACTGGAACTTTTAGACCAAAAAATAGATAAACCTTTATCTGTGATTAAAGCATTAAAAATTGCAAAACAGGCAAGAATCAATGCATTATTCACATTTGAAAACACAGATTGGAATACTGATAATTTAGGTAAGAGAGAGAGATTGGAACTTATTTTAACACCATATAAAGAAAGTATTACAGTTTTTTCTTTTAAAGATGCTGAGATGTTAATAAAAAAAGGAGTAAATATTCCGATTTTAGTTGCACATACTGAAAAAGATCAATGTAAATTGTTGAAGATTCGAGGACAATATGATAAAATGAGGAGTACATTAATTCAGGTAATCCAAGAGGAGTGGAATCAAATTCAAGATAATTTTGAAGAAAAATATAATCGTCAAATAAACTCTTCACATTTCATTTATAATCTTGTTAATATGACTCAATATGAATATCAACCATTCATTGGAACAGAAGCTCTAAAAAATAGGAAGAATCTTCTGAAATCAAAATTGGAGAAAATAAGTAAACAAAAACAGAAGAAACAAGAGAAATTAGATTCGTTAAAGAAAGATTTAGCCGAAAGCAAAACAAAATTAGATAATGCTAAAAAATTTGCAGAATTAAATTCTTTAAAAAAAAAGCAAAAACCTTCTTTAGAACAATTAGAAAAAATTATTCTTGAAATTAGAGCTTTAAATAAAAATCAAGAAGTAATTGAAGAAAAAATCATTAAAAAATCAGAAAATAAGGCAATATTAAATCATGAGATAGAGGAAATTCAAGAAGATTTAGAGAAATCTGAAAAATCTATTAACGATAATAAGAATATACTGCCATCTTTAGAAGAAAAATTGAATAATTCTAAAGAAAAATATCTTCAACATTTTGAGGAGTTTAAAGAAGATATTAAGATAGGAAAAGAGTTGTCTTTAAGCAATAAAAATATTGGTACAATCTCGGGACTCAAAGAAGATATTGAAAGATTTAACAATGAAATCAATGAAATTGGAGATGTTCCTAATGATGCTGTAGAAAAACATGACGAAGCAAGAAAAAGGTATGAAAAATTTAAGATTCAGGTTCAAAATCAATTAGAAACTGTTGAAATAAATCCCGAAAAGGTAAAAGAGGATATTCACCAATATGAACTAGCATTAAGAAGATTCATAGGCAAAATCAATAAAAACTTAAATAAAATCATGGAAGAGCTAGGTGGCAAAGCCAACTTCCTATTAAAAAATACCGAGCTAAATGAAGAAAATTGGGAATATAAACCAGGATTAAAAATATTTGTTGAATATAATAGTAAAAAAAAGATTGAAGTCGACAAACATTGCAGTTTGAGTGGTGGTGAAAAAACTCGCCTAATCATTGCAATCCTCATCGCATTAGTACGAAGCCAAGAAGAAACATATAATTTCCCTTTTTTAATTCTCGATGAATTTGATGCTCAATTGGACGAATCTGGTCATAAACAGATTATGCAAATCCTTAAAAGGGAAATTGGTACAAAACAGCTAATTATATTCAGTCCAAATCGGCTCAAAGATAAAGCTATAGTGGCTGATATGATTCTTGCTTTTACCAATAAAAGTGATGAAGAACCAAAAATAGATGTAATCGCTAGTCGTGAGATGTTAACTAAAGATGAAATGCCAATTTTGCGAGTTTGAATCCAATGTTAAAGATTTTAAATTGATAAGTCAAAATGAAATCGTTAATTCTCGTGATAATCTATGGGAAATCAACTCTACTTATAAAAAGAAGAAGAGAATCTGTCCAAATTGTAAAAAATTGTTTCCTGTTGGTACTCCTTTATTGTATAAAATAGTAAAAAATGTTCACAGACCAATAAATTTAACAAAAAATATAGCTATCGATGCTAAAATTCTTCTTAAAAAAAAAAAAAAACATTTTTCCCTTTCTGAAATTCAAGAGATTCTGAAAATTAAAATTCCAATTGAGGCTGAAAGAAAAATGGAGATAATGTCTTTATCAAATCTTTTCAAAATTATTACATATCATAATGTCGATAAAATAAAGAAAAAAAAAAAATATGAATTGAGCGAAAAATCAGAAGAATTAATATACCAAACTCTTGAAGAAACACCCCCGGACGATGCGTATGAGATTAAAATCAAAGAAATTGATTTTTTAGTAGAAAAACTTAATGATTCTTACAATAAACCCCGATCAAATTTAATTTTAAATATTCTTAACGATCAAAAAAATAAAAAGGTTTTAAATGATGCTCTCAGTAATGTTCAAATAAAACCTTCTAAATTTTATTCGAAATATGAGATAATCATTAAAATATTAATTTACTTGCTCGATATTATTGAAAATGAGAAAATTTTAACTACAAAAGAATTAATGAGTGAAATTGGGCTAGAAACGAAAGATCTCCGAAAAGTTAAGCAGAATTTGAACGGAATTTTAAAAAGTAAACTGCTCTATTTCAATATCCTTGCTAGTAAAATTCAAATATATTTAGAACCAATACCTATTCCAAGAGAAATAAGTGAGGAAATTGCAAGATTAGAAATTATATTAAGAAAGAAATTAATCGCCTCATTAAAAAATCATTATGGCAATTATACGGATGCGTTTTTAAATGGAATTCCAACACAATTAAATATTCCAAATATTGGTACCTTTTCTAAAAATGATTTTGTGAAAAATTTAGCAAAACAACTAAAAAATAATGCAAGAATAGATAAATCCAATAAAAGTAAACAATGCTTAAAGCTGTATTTAAATTCGGGAATATGCTCTCTTGAATTATATGAACAGTTTATGCAACAATTAAATTTCAACCATTTAATTATTTTAATTTACTATCATTGGCAAAATGTCTTCAAGATTGAATTTAATGGTCAGAATTTAAACAATGCTATAACAGATTTACGACTAATAAAAGATGCTAGAAACACTGAATCCCATAGAAAATATAAATTAATTGAATTATCTTTCCTTATAGAATCTATGTTTAGGATCAAAAATATAATTGAAAATTAAGTGTAATTCAGATCAAATTAATTGAAAAGTTAATTTTTCAATTTTCAATTTTTTCAAATTATTTTAATCAAGCTTCTCCCAATCCTACTATTATATGATATTAGTTATTTTTTTATAAAATCCTCTTGAGATTGACCAGCATAAATCAAATTACATTCAATTGATTTCCTAATTCAAGCACTTGCACGTATTCTAGTTTATTATTGGGAGATCTTTGCCAATTGTATATAAATAGGGGGTGATCCATTCTTGGATTATAAATTTGTCCAATAAAAATAGCGAGTGGGGTAGGTCCTGCATAAAAAAGATGTATATCAAACTCCTCATTAATACTGTTTATCTCATCAAATATTGTTCGGAATTCATTACATATTAATTTCAATTGTTTTTGCGTTTGTAACCAATATTTACTTGGATTTTGAACACTCAATCTGTATAAATTGTTTAACGGTAAATCTAATTCTTTAATATAATCATTTTTAATTGAAGCTGATATTTCTACTTTTAATATAATTGACCCATTCTCAATAAAATTCATGTTGATTGGTCGAGAAATGTTTATATTCATAGAGTTATCATCATATTTCTTGTTTTGATGCCAAATCCATGTCTTTTCTTGACGTCTCCATTGATGTAAGAAATTTTTATTAGTTTCTTGGATCAAAGCACCGAAGTAAATCGCTATTGGAATTTTTGTAATTGAAAATATATGATATTCATCTGGAATTACGATTAATGGCTCATTGGCATTTTTTGAGAAGAAAATCTCTTGGAAATCTTTCCATTGTGTTTTTACTATTGAGCAAGCTTTCAACCAATTAATTAAATGATCCTGTGGGGGCAGTTTTAAAGAAATGTTAAGATCTATAATTGGAATATTATTTACATTGAGAGATTCCAAAATTGATGATCTATCTATTTTGCCAAATTGGTTATCTTCAAGAATAATGATAGCAGTTTTTAAAGATTTTTTGGAGCCACTTAATCTATTTTGAATTAATTCAACATGAGTCTTTCTCAGTTTTTGTAGATATCCGGCATCATAATCTTTCACATTCTCATCAATAAGATTATGATGGTCTCCACAAACATATAAAAAATTGAATCTGTTTGACAATTTATCTTCTGTCAATGTCGGATCATATCTTGGACCATTTCCACTTTCAGAATGAATATGTGCGAAAATTCCCACTCTAATACCGTTTATTTGCTCTCCTTTAAGATTAGGATATAAAACTGGACTTTCTGGACCACATAAGGCACATCTTCCTCCATGGTCTGCCGCAATCTTTATTTTTGTTGGATAAGTTGGATATTTTCTTTCCGACATATACTAAATCACCACATTAGAATCTGGTTTTAAAAAAACTATCCCAATTTTGATTATTAGCGTATAAGTATGTATCTGATGCGACTTTTGCTACTCTATTTTTATGTTCTGTAGGAAAATTACTTGTATTTGTGATAATATTTCCATATGGATTAGCTGGATCTCTCAGACTTAAGTTCTTAATTCTTCTTGAAATATAATTTATGTGGGTTTGCAAACGAGAGACAATATCTTTTGAAGCATTACTCTTTTCATCATTCGCCCATCGTACCAAACACTGCTCAAGAATAAAGCTAGGATATGGTATTTTGTGTTGATATTTCCAGAACTTCAAAAGCCGGACAAGATCATTCATATGAAGCTTTGTAATCTCTTCTATATGTTTATGTACTGATGTTTTTAATGTTTTATTTTCTTTATTTAACCATAGCATACAATCGGTACTATTTTGAATTAGTTGCTCAGGAACGATATCAGCATGTTCTAAAGTAGTGGTCCCGGGAAGTGATAAATTACTAACTCTTATGGCAGCATTCTTTCTTCTGGGATTCCAATTATTTCGTCTTAAACTCTGGTATACCAAATCATAACATTGTTTTGTACTATAGTTTGGATTTGTGGGGAATCGAATAACCAAATCCAAGTCGAAATTTTGCTTTATAGCAGTATTCTTAGCATATGAACCAGCATAATATACTCTTATATTATGTGAAGAAAGTTCATTTTTTAAAATTTTTTCAATCGAATTTCTATAACGTCTGATTTGGTCTATTTGTACTGGTGTAGGTTTTACATTTTTTGCAATTTCTCTTAATCCTACCAAAATTTCACCTTCAATAAATATTTGATTTATAGTAAGTAAATTATTATTAAATTAAATTCTATTTATCTTTTAATAATGGGAGTCTTATGATAAATTATTACTCATTCTCATTAACTAATTATATATACCAAGAAAGATATATTGTTTCTTATAAATTTGAATTAAAAGAGTGAGGAATTGTAGAAAAAATGAAGATCAATTCAAAAACAATTGAAGAACTTGTTGAGGAAGATCTTCTTGAGATTGAAAAAAACCCAATTTTTGAAGATCTTTATTTAGAATTTAAATATAAGTATAATAAGAAGGAAGACGAATTACGGAAAATTATTATCCAATTTGCTAACACTGATAAAGGAGGGATTATTTTTTATGGTGTTAGTGAAAATCCTCTCAAATTTGTTGGTTTGGAATACAAGATTATTGATAACATTAAAAATCACATCAATAATATACTTACAAGCAGAATTGATCCTGTTTTATCCCCCTTTCCAAGGTTTTATACTATTGGGCTTAGTAATGGAAAATATATATTATGTCTTGAGGTTTTTCCAAAAGAAAATGGAATTTATGGTATACGTTTAAATGATAATCCTTCAAGTTCGATGTTCAATGTATATGAATTTTACACTAGATTAGATGGTGCCAAACATCAAATGAAGATTGAAGAAGTGGTTAATTTAATTGAAGGAAAGAGCAAAGGAACAAAGATTTTGGAAACAAAGAATTTGAAAGTTACTATCCTCGAACCTATTATGTTAGATACAAATGTTAGGTATATTTCTCTTAAAGCAGTTAATAAAGGAGTAAGACCAATAGTAGTTACTGCTTTTGGAATTAGAAGTGTTAAATATGGAACTTATATTGATACCTACTTAAAAAAGTTGGTTAGAAGAAAATTGTGTACCCCTCTACCTAAAAAATTATCAGATGGAGAAGCTTGTATTGCTCTTTACCCAAGAAAGTATATCGAGTCAAATATAAAAAGGCTCAATTGGGACTATCCTTTAGAGCTTAAAGCTTATTTTAATACAAATGATGGGATTTTTTATTCTGAATCAATAAAACTAAGTGATTTGTCAAAATATGACAAATATTTGAAAAAAATAAAATTTGTATCTGAAAAAAAAAATAGTGAGTAAACTGGATTTTTTCATCTTTAAGTTTCAGGGATATTGACATCTCTTCTTTTACTTCTGAATTTAGTTTGACCCATACCGACAACGGCCACATCGTGTTTAGGCATTTTTATTCCCCTCCAAATATTAATACACAGTTTCCCTGAGAACATATCCCGTTCATACCATAAGCTAAACCAATTTTTGCGTTAGGAACTTGTCTTTTATCAGCCTTACCCTTTAATTGTAACGCAATTTCAGCTACTCTAATTAAACCATTTGCCATTATTGGATTACTTGATAACACTCCTCCAGAGGGATTTACTGGAATAGAACCATTCATCTCTGTTTCCCCTTCCTCTATAAATTTACCACCTTCTCCAGGAGTGCATAACCCTAACGCTTCGTAAATCATTAATTCGTGAGTACTGAAGTTCTCGCTTACTTCACAAACATCTAGTTCTT
>Ga0209977_10000516_pt1 | contig 15255 bp, 6 predicted proteins | sample SumtaG_2_FD_183113 | JGI IMG/M metagenome (GOLD analysis project Ga0209977, IMG submission 183113) | Deep subsurface microbial communities from Indian Ocean to uncover new lineages of life (NeLLi) - Sumatra_00607 metaG (SPAdes) (version 2) | ecosystem: Environmental > Aquatic > Marine > Oceanic... | reverse complement strand
AATAATAAATACGCTATAATCATTTGTATCCAAATCATCTACTATGTATGAATTGTCAGTAATATTATCCTTATATTTTAAATCGTTAATATAAAGTTCATAACTGTCTGCTCCTTGTGAGGGTGTCCAAGTAAAATTAACTGTTCCATCTTTATCAGGAAACTCTGCATCATGAGAGAGATAAAAATTACCTGGTAGATATTGTACAGTTATACTAATTAGATTTGAAGTGGTATTCCCATAACCATTATAGGCTACAACAATAAAATGATATATTCCTTCTTCTAAATTATTAAAAGTAATTGTTCTATTTGTGTTTCCTTCTACTACTTTATCTATACTTGAATTTATCTCCGTAATTGATGAATTCCATTGATATAATGTGTAATTAATAGCATCCAGAGATTCTGTCCAATCCACAATAAACGTTCCATCAGTATCAGGGTTTGATGTATTATGCATTAAGTTGAATGTACTTGGAAGAGGATTGAATTTTGTTAAAAACAATTGATTATTTGCTTTCCCCGTAATATATAAATTATCATTGATGTCGATAAACCCACTATAAGCAATATCTTCTGAACTATCCATTCTTGTTTTATACCAGTGATAACCACCAGAACTGTTGTATTTAACAATGCATGCATCTTTACCTGATAGACCATAGCTCTCAGTATACCCTATAAGAAATAAATTATAGTAACTATCATTAATGAGTTTATATCCTGTATCAATATCAGGGCCACCCCAAATGTGTTGCCATGTTAACCCCCCTGTAGAATTAAATTTCAAAAGTGCAAAATCAGTGCTGCCGGCTCCAAAACTTCTTGTATTCCCCAAAACAAAAATTTCGTCAAATGAATTGACCAATAAAGATCTACCTTCATCGGAATTAGAGCCTCCCCATGTAGTATTCCATAGTTGATTTCCATCACTATCTAATTCTAATAATATTAAATCTTCATTGCCAATTGAAGTTGTTTTTCCCGTAATAAGAATGCTATTTGTATTATTAATTGTAATTCCATATCCAATATCTTTCTCTGATGTACCATAACTTTTATTCCAAAGTAATGAATAAGAACTATTGTACTTCAATACTATAATATCTTCTGAAGTGGAAAATGAATTACTGTATCCAATAGCATAAGTAAAATTTGTTGTGCATTTTATGTCATATCCTACATCCCAATTATTTCCCCCCCATGTTATATTACGCTGTAAAATACCAGAAGAATTGTAAGATAGTAAAAAAATATCATTGCTCCCATCTGTCCCATAACTTGTTGTTCTTCCAACCACATAAATATCTGATGAAGATTTATTAATATCTATTGCGTATGCATAGTCGTTAAGCGCGCCTCCCCACGAAACATTCCATAACATGATTCCCGATGAATTATACTTTGACATTAATACATCATATGCATTTTTAGAAGAGTTGAAAATATTTCCTACAACATATAGATTTTGATTTTCATCTGCTACAACATCTCGCCCATTTGTCTGTTCATCCTTGACCAGGTTTTCCCAATCATAGTGTAAAGAAGAATGGGGTTTCTTGTCTTTTTTGCTTATAGAAAAATGTGAATCAAGAAAAATTACATTCTGAAAAAAGAAAAAAAACAATACAAAATAAACAATAATAAATTTTTTATGCAGAGTAATTTTGGAGCAAAGAGATTTTGAAATTGATAACGAATTGAAAACTTTTGCCATTTTACATCCCAATTTAGTCATTTTTTCAATTTAAGATTTTAAATTAAATATAATTTTTATCAAATTACTGAAAGTATGTCTAATTAGGTCTTTATAAAGAAAAATAATTTGGAAAAAATTTCTAAATTCCTCTCTAAATACGTTTAAGTAGATAGCATCTCCCATGGTAATTTATCATTTTCTCCACAAAGTATAGAACGAGCATCTTCATTAAAAGATTTCAATACAAGCTTTCCTTTAATTTTTTCAAACATATGCACATCGTCTGAAGCCCATTCCAAGCTTACAATTTTCTCATAAATAATCTCTGGATCAATTATTTGCATTATATCAAGTAATCCGGAAGGACCTCATCCATAATATCCCCACGTTAGCCCCGACATCCATAATTGAGCATTATCACCGATTATGATAACATATTGGTGCATAAGATCATGATTTAATACCCACTCCTTCTCTGCATAATAGAGAATAATGTATTTTACCTTTCCTAATTCTTTAAAATGTCTATTAAAGAACTCAAGAGACGCACGCGCATTATCTTTTCCTTCTTTTTGCTTTATTATTTTTGTTTTATTATTATTTATAAAATCAAAATCAATTGGCATATATTATTCACAACGCTTTTTAATTACATTCTAAGCCAACCTATTTAAAGAAAAACTATATAATCAACTCATTAAACATTTCGAAAACTAGAATATAGAATATTTGAAAGTTGTAAATCTTGAAAGGTAATATTTGCTTTTCATTTTTTAAACTTCTCTTGCATGCCTATCCAATCGGTAAATTTAATAGTACGCGACTTAGGCTCATATAATATCCCTTCCCTAAGTAACTCCTCAATAACAAGTTCTATCCATTTCCTATCCAGATCCTCTTCAAGATTCAATATTTCAACAACATTACTAGTCGGAAGTGCAAACCCTTTGTTTACTTTAAAGATCTAAATTATTTTTTTTTCAAAATAGTACTCATCACCGGGGATTTAAAATCCCATATCTCCTTTATTATTTACTTAAATTTAAATTACCATATTGTTATTTAATTATACACCTAACGATAAAACGTAATTAGTACGGGAAATTGACGATGAAAGACAAAAAGAAAAAATTTTCTAAAGATGAAAAAAACAAGTTAAAAATTGAACGGGGAAAACTTACTTAATAAAATAAGACGGTATTTTAAACTCGAACTTTCTCTATGGTGTACTTATTACAGGGACCCAAGCTATTCAGAAAAGATATACGATTTCTATCAGTCCACTTATGAAGATTAATAATCCAAGAAAAAAGCGAAAAAAAATGGTTGAACAATTACTTAATAAATATAGAAAAAATATCGTGATGTTAGACGGTATTTTGCAATGGGCTTTAAACCCAACTTCAGAAAGTGCTGGCTATGGGTTTGGAGAAAATTACGACCACATAATGAAAAACTTAAAAATAACTCACGAGCTTTCAATATCAGAAGTAGAAAAGGTTATTAAGGAATTAAAAGCAGAATTAAGCGAACTTGTAAAAAAAGAGGGGGAAATCTACGATATTCGAAAGAAGATTATAGCTGAAATCAATAAGAGCCACTATCCTATTTTCTTTAAATTCATAAAAAGAAGAATTAGCAAGGCTAGTGAAGAAGTGATTAATTTTTTGAATATTTATAAAAACCATCCTGTTGACTATGATAACTTGCAAGCTCAGTTCAACGCGATTTATGGTAGTAATGTAGATGAAAGTAAAATAATACACGCTGGAATCCTTAAGGTACTCTATTGGATTTCTTCAGGTAATATCGACAACAGTTCATCGTCCCCGGAATTAATACCATTTCTTGATAAAATAATTGAGGGTTTAAAGTTAAAATGGAATCCTGATAAAGTTAATGTAAAAAAGTATGTAAAAAACCTTAAAGATAACAACAAGAAGGATGTTGTTCATTTTTTGGTAGGGTTAATGGAAAGAGATGAGATTTACATTCGATATTTCAACAAAGGCAATGGTACATTATTTTCTAATCTACGACAAAAAGGATATATTGGAATTTACGATACACCTCACCAACCCTACAAGGATAGGCTTAGTACTGTTTGCGTATCTTTTCTAATCAAGGACGAACTATTCAATGCCATTGAAATTTTGGTAGAAGAGAAAAATGAAGAACAGACGAAAAAAATAATCAGATTACTTGAATACGAAATTGAGAATAAAAAGGAAGCGTCTGATAAAGAAATTATAAGAATTGCAGGTATTGGAATAGATGAGCTTGACGAGTTTAAGGCGTTGACATCCGGGCTTCCGCAAGAATCCTTTGATGGTAATGAAGAGATCGATAAAATGGCCACGGAAACGATAAATAAATTCGACAATCCAACGCTTTACGATTTATTAACCTCGTTAAAATTCGACATTAAGACTGCGAGAAAGGTCGGAAAATACTTAGTTGAAAAGCAGATGATTGAAAGCTTGTCGAGAATTGAAGGTTCGACACCCTCGGGGACTTCTTCGGAATCAAGACCGGTAGAAATCTACTGCGAAGAGTGTAAGACCGTCCTCACCGACCGAGAAAATCCTGAATTCTGTCCCTTGTGTGGATCTAATAAATTATCGGAAAAAACCATTTAATACAAATTTAATAATCTAATTATAGAATTTCTGATTTTATCTGTTCTTTTTATGTTTTGCTATTTTTTCACAAAAATTTTGTATTTTATGAACCTTTATGGTTTATCTTAATCTTTTTTACTCATTATTACCTTCATTATTCAACTCTAAACTTAAGATTATCTCAGGACGATAAACTTAGATTTGAATTGTACAACACAAAGTTTGAGAAATGAAAATTAGAAATGGTAAATTGCCCGTATACATATTATATCAAATAGCAGTATTGCTAGAGGATATCTCAAAATGGCTTCTATTCATTAATCAAAAAATTGATTCCTTATTTTATAACAATTTTTTTGTATTTTCAATATATTTTTCTATATGTTCTTGCGCTTCTTCATCTGTTCCATATAATTCGTAGACTAATAAATCCAGCACATCCTGCTTTTTAGAAATATCGCTTCCACTTCTCTCAAGTTCAAGAATTTCTTTAGTAATTGATTCAATATTTTGGATTAAATCTTTTTCTTTTTTACTTAATAAATCAATATTCAATTTAATGGGTATATCTAATAGTGGCGATGTTCCCAGCTCCAAGTCTGCATCTTTCTTTTTTCCCATTACATCTAAATAAAACTTAATTAACTTTGAGTTCAGCACTCCTAATAAGTAAGTCATTGATTGAGTCAAGTTTCCTTTAATCTTAGGCTTTGCAGCATAAAAATAGGAACCAAAAACCCAATCACGATTATTGCTGTAAATGAACCAAAAATCCAATCTTGGGACTCTAAAACCTATATATATCACTTCATCAAACTTATCGACATTTTTATTGCTATTGGAGGGTATTTCCTTTATACTCTTTAATTTAATTTCATTTTCTTCTAAATATTCTGAAAAGGTTTTTATTGTTAAGGCTGCCTTTAAATCATGGATAACCAATACATAACGTTCCAAATCGTCTCGGACAGTATATTTGTAGGTATCACCTGATTGTCTTGATGGACGGAAAAGATCATCGGGAATTCCATCGGGTTTCTCCTCAAAGGTGAATTTTTCTCTATAGGGTTTAGATAACATATTATTTTGACTACAAATAAAAGCATCCTTAATTCTCGTTTGAATATTCTTAATTTTTGAATATATTTCCTTATATTCTTCAATCAATAAAACCCAATTTTCATTTTCATCCCATTCAGTAATGTCATATTGGCCGCAGCATTCCAATACTTCGAGAGGGTTTATCTCTCCAATTAATTCTTTTTGCTTTTTCTCATAGATGTAGGCATCAAAAAATTTATTTTTCTCTTGAGGAGCTTCTTTTTTATATGATATGATGGTGTTATTAATATCAACCCCTTTGAAAATCTTTAATTCTCGAAAATCAATAATTTTTAGAACATTTACCTTTTCTTTCAAAAATGTTTTTAAATAATTAGCATAAGCCGCTTCAAGCCAATAGCGAGAAACGATAAACATGAAATACCCTCCCTCATTAAGTAAATAGTAACTTCTGACAATGAAATCATAGAAAATATCCCCTTGTCCGTGATGTAATCCTTGAAAATAATCCAACTCTCCGAGAATTTCTTGTTCCTTTTTAGGGGCGTTAGTTATTCGGAAATAAGGTGGATTTCCGATTATAATATCAAATCCTTTTCTTTTCAAGAATACTTCGGGAAATTCTAAAATCCAATGTAAGCTCTTGGCGATATTTAGATCATCAAGAGTAAAATCATATTTCCTACAAAATCTTTCATTTAATCTATTATTAAAGTATTTTGTTAAATCCTTTAAGAATGAGTTTAATAATACTGCATTTGCTGAATTAAGTGAAACAATCAGAATTCTGACCAGAAAATCTTTTACTCGAAGGAGTCTTTTAAAATCTATTAACGTAAAAGTTGTTTTCGAAAGAATCTTATTTAATTGATTAATCTCTTCCTCTATGTTTATTTTAAGATTTAATCCATCACTAACTTCATTCAAGTATTGTTTCAGTTCAAGTACTAATTTGAGTCTGTGGTGTAACTTAGTTAATGGTTCAGTTTGAATAAATCCCATTAACCCTTGACCTTCTGGAAATTCTTGAGGATTCAATTCAGTATAACCGATCAAAGAATTACCTGGGCGTAAGTTAAAATGTATATTGGGGAACATCAAAAAATGCTTCTGGCATAAATCAAAATGTTTTGCTAATGAAAGGAATAGTCTTGCTCTTGCTACTTTAAGAGCTCTAGGATTAATATCTACACCATAAATGTTTTTAGATAAGATTATAAAGAATTTTACGTATAAATTGAATAATTCCTCTTCTTCTAGGTCTAAAAGATCTATGATTTTTATCTTACCATCATTTCCTATTATTCTAATTTTCATACCGTCTTTAATTCCTAATTTTACAAGCCTTTCTCTAATCATTTTATATAATTTTAATAAATATTCAATAGCACTTTCTAAAAAATGAGCTGACCCTACAGCAGGATCTGCGATTTTCACGTTTTTTAACACTTTAAAAACAAGAAATAGAAGATTTTTATCCTCTGTTCGAAAGATTTCTTTAATAACTGTAAAGGTTTTTTTATCTAAAGTATTTATTTTTCCTAGAAGAAAGGCGTTTATATTCTCCTCACATATGTAAGCTGTTATGGCTTCTGGAGTATAATATGCTCCTGAGTCCTTTCTTTCCTTGAATGAAATAATCTTTTCATAGATCGCTCCCAATACATATTCATCAATATTACCTTCTGTCCAATCCCTACTTTCTAAAAGATTTAAAATTGGTGCTTCAACTACTTGTTTAGGTTCGACCTTAATTAAAATATTTGTTTGGTTTTCTTTATAAAAAAGGTTATCAAGTAGGCTTACTTTCTCATACTCTCCATTTAGAAAGGGTGCAGTTCCTGTTATTACAATCCTTCCCAATTTCTCATCATTAATAAATATATCCTCATCAGGTTGACTTTTCATTTTATCAAATAGGTTTCTCAAGAAATCATAATAAGTTTTAAAACCTAATTCTTTGAATTTTCGAAACATAATGATTAAGTATTTTTTATCCTGATTGAGAAAATTCTTTTCTTGCAAGTACCAAATAATCAATAGTTGTAGTAATAAATCTTCTACGAATTCTTCCTTTAAAGTATCATCTGGTATTCCCTTTATGTTGGAAATCATCTTCTCTCTTGAAAGAGCATATAAATAATAAAATTCCTCAATAACATCATCTCTAAGAAATAATTTCTCCCAAGACATGATTTCTCCTAAATCTTCAAAAACTTCATCAAATTTAGCTTGGAAAAGAAGAGTTATTCTATTCAATTTTTTATAGAGTTTTTGAACATTTATTTGCAATGAACCGGGTTTAATTCTTAGAAATGCTACTTCTTCTTGAGCAAAGATGATACCATATTGTCTTATCGGTTTTTCAACTTCTTCAGAATCTATTATGATTTGAGATTCAATTTTTTTAACAGATGTTTTAAGATCATCGGATTTTTCAACAACAAGCAGGTATTTTTGATCTGTGTCTGGATCTGCTTGAATGATATAATCTCCATTAATTTTCTCATTCTTTTCATCTAAAAGATCGATTACATTATTATAAGATAAATCCATCATTTATTCACTTTTTAGAAATTAATTTTTAATCTATAGTTTCAAACTCTACTAATATCATTTCTGAAATACCTTCAATCGCTTTAATAATATCTTCTAATTTCAACAAATTTTCGTAGGAACTTTCAATAATTGAAAATATTTTACTATTGGAATTTCTTTGAAATGTTTCACCAATTATGGCATTCCAAAAAGAATTTAACCAAGCACCGAATGCAATTTTATTTAATAATGGCTCAATGGTTTCAAAAAGGTTGTTCTGAACTCCGTTTTTTAATAATAAGTCGGGGAGATATAATTCAAAAACAAGAGCGTTTATAATTCTTGTTAAGAATGCAGACATTACAGATTCTTCATCAGCTTTTAATACAATCATATATTTCGCTAAATAGTTAAAGACCTTTTCTCGCTTTTTATTTAATGGTTTTAATGGAGTAAATAACGTGATAGAATCATAAAAAGCAACCGTTAATTCTGAATAATTAATGATATATCTTTTTACTATATAATCCATTAAGTTTGAATTTAAAATTGCCATTAAAGCATATTGATCAATCCGAAATTCATCTTCTAAATATAATTTTATCACGTTATTTCCAACTAATGTATTTTTAGGTTTTATGTATACCCTATATTTATCATTTATTTTAGTAGTTATTAACAAGGTAGAATCGAATTCTTCTCTCCAAGAATCATTATCTAATAGGTTCGGTGTTGTATAATTAATGAAGTTAAGATCAGTACGATATTTCTTGACGGTCTTTCCACTAAAGAAATATGGGATGTGAAATTCCTCACTTTTTTCCTTTCGGGCTGCGTCTTTCCCTCTTTTTCCATGTAAAACATTAATCTTAGATTTTTCATAAATCAGAAAAAAAAAATCATCGCAATAGAGTAAAAAGCGATTGTATTTTTTAAAAATTAAATTCGTAACTTCATTTGGTTTAAAGTCTTTAAACCTTCTACTTTTAATTGTTATTGGATACTGTTTTTTTTCTTCTTTTTTGAAAAAAATGCTGATCATCTCTAAGGTCACACCTGATTCTTTGAATATTTTTGCATCATCTATTAACTCAAAAAGAATAGTTTTTTTTAGCAAAAATTGGCGGATAAGGTTGAATTCTTCCACTCGAGCAGTAGAGTTATTCACTATGAATCCCAAATATCCTTTTTCTTTCAATAAATAATAACTTCTTTCAATAAAAATCGCTGATGAGTTATATGACCCTCCTACACTCTTTTTATCCATGGAAACGGGATTCCATGTTTTTTGTAATATATCCCGTTCGTTTTCCTTAATTGAATTTTGACCGTATGGAGGGTTTCCAACCACGATATCAAACCCTTTTTGCTCTAAAAAGACTTCGGGAAATTCAAGGATCCAATGAAAAGGTTTTACTTTCCTTATTTTTTCTGTTGATACCGTACTTTTTTCTGCAAAAATAGTATCGATCTTAGCTTTAAAAAGATCCGTTATTTTATTAATAAGCGCATTTAAGGGTATGAGATTATTTGAATTAAGTGAAACGATGAGAATTCGTATTAATTTTTGCTTGGTTATAAGTATCTTCTTAAAATCAAGATTATTGATCTTTTTCTTCTTTAGAATCTCATTTAAATTAAGTACTTCTTGTGTGATATCTCCTTCTAATTTAAGGATGCTAGCAGTATCGATAAGATGAGACTTCAATTCTGATACTAACTTAATAGATGTCAAGATCTCTTCTGTCTTATCAGATTCAAGAAAGTCAAATAAGGTACTTTGAACATCTTCTTCCCCAGATAATATTTGGAGGGAACCAATTAATGAATTTCCTTGTCTTAAATTAAAATGCACATTTGGAAATCTGATAAAAGTCTCATTATTAGAATCAAAATGTTTTGCTAATGACATGAAAAGCCGTGCTCTAGCAACTTTTAAAGCCCTTGGGTTTATATCTACCCCATAAATATTTCTTGATAAAATAATGAAAAATTTCAAATATAATCTCAATTGTTCTTTTTTATAGTCTTCCATTAAATTTATTTCCGTTAAGCCTTTATCATTTGAAGCAATAATAAATAATCCTCTTGTGTATCCTAATTTTTTAGCTTTTTCTATTATATTTTCATATAATTTCAATAACACTTCCATCGCACTCTCGAGAAAATGAGCAGATCCAACAGCCGGGTCTAAAATCTTGAACTTTTTTAGAAATTTAAATATATTTAATATATCTTCTTCCGAAGCATTGGCTATAATGACTTTAATATCTTCAGCTTTAGAAGGAAATAGATTTTTTTTAATATTCTCAAAAATCACTCTTTCACAAATGTAGGAAGTGACTACTTCAGGAGTATAAAATGAACCTGTTTCTTTTCTTAAATCAAGTGACATTATTTTTTCATATATTGCTCCTAACACAAATTCATCAATATTTCCTTCTGTCCAATCTCGACTTTCAAACAAATTTAAAATTGGCACGCGAGATATTTTTTTGGGTTCAATTATTTTCAGATCTTTTACTAAATCTTCCTTATAAAAAATATTATCCGGAATGATGATATCTTCAAACTCTCCATTAATAAAGGGAGCAGGGCCAGTCACAACAATTTTGCCAAATTCATGTGACTCATGATATATTCCATTTGTTGGCTCACCCATCATTATTTCAAATAGATCTTTCAAGCAAGAATAGAAGGATTGATAACCCAAAGTTTTATAACTTTTGAATAAATCAATGCAATAATTGGGGTTATTATCAAGAAATCCTTTTTCTTGAAGATACCACGTGATTAACATTTGCATTAAAAGATCTTCCCCAAATTCTTCTTTTTCAGCATCAGAAGAAATTCCGCGAATGTTATTGATCAAATCTTTTTTAGCTTTATTATATAGTTGATAGAATTCTTCGATAATATCACTTCTATTAAATAGTTCTTGCCATAAATCAAAATCTCCGAAATTTTTTAATAATTTTCTAAATTTTTTCATGAAGGCTGGAGATATTTTAGAAAGAGACTTTTTTAATATCTGAACATCAATTTTTAACGTAAAAGGTCTCTGTCTTATAAATACTACATTTATATCATCAAAAATAATACCAAATAAGAGAATAGATTTTTCAGTTTCTTCAGAATCGGTAAAAATTTTATTTCGCGTGGCATTGACAGTTTCTTTTAGGGATTTGCTAAAACATAATCTAAGTTTGTAATTTTGACCCGTTGATTCATCTTCAGAGATGATATATTCATCATCATTTACTTTTTCAAATTCCTTTTCGAGTTTTTTGAATAAAATTTCATAATTTAATTGCTTCATTATGGACCCTCCCATCCAAGAACTTTATAATAAAGACGTCTATTAGTGTCCGAGCCAGGATTAAGAAAAGCGTATGCTTCATTAATTAAAATAGGCAATCCATCAGGTTTTATATTCTCATTTTTATCTATAGCTCCCTTCTCAATCAGATGTTTCTTAAAATCCCCAATATCCCTTGTATGCATTTCAACTAAAGGCAGGTAGTCCACCAAAGCAATGATTTTACTCCGATCTATACCCTTCTCATCCAAGGTCTTATGTTGCTTTTGTTGCCGTAAAAAAACCAAAAGTTTCTTAAGAAATCCTTTTTGAACTATCATTCCCGTGTATTTATCCATTATTTCACGTTCAAAATAGAGATCAAGAGTTTTTATTCTATCATGCACCATCTTAACATTAAATTCACCATCATGTTCTTCAGCATTCCATAAATTCTTGAAGACCTTACAAGTGGCTTCCTTGACTTCTTTACCTTCTAACGTCAAAATGTATTGATTGGCTTTAGTCGTACCTCTATAAAGTTCATATACTCTGAATAAATTCCTATTTTTTGTCAATGTATATAGTGTCTTTTTCTTATCAATGTATTGTTGTATCTCGTCAAAATCATGTTTTCGTAACTTGAGTTCAGCTTGAATAAAATTTAATAGCTTAAATTTCTCTATCTCTTCTTGCTGTACGAAATCTGTTAAATATTTAGCATCTCCGGTTTGACTTAATTTCTCTAACTCACTTAATTTAGCACCAGCTAAGTCATTGATTTTCTTTTCGAAGGTTTCATGCTTGATTTCTTCCTCTTCACTCAGAATATAAAACTCTTTTCCAACTAAATAAGTAATATCCTTTATTTTACTGCTAAGTTTTTCTAGTATCCCTATGATGGCATTTAATTCGACGCCAGGGATAAAGTTTTTAACAATCACATCTCTTTCATTTCCAATTCGGTTTACTCTTCCTACTCTCTGAACAATCTTCATAGGATTCCAAGGAAGATCGTAATTAACTACTCCATCGGCATCTTGTAGGTTTACTCCTTCGCTTAAGGAATCCGTAGACACTAATATTTCAATATCACTTCTAAGATACTGTTTTGAGTTGTTAGCAATAGGTGCAAACCTTTCGATGAGATTTTCCTTCTGTTGTTGGTTTAGAGAACCAGTTACGATTTCGATTTTCAATCCCTCCTTGGAAAAAAGATATGTTAGGGTTTTTTGTTGGTTTTTCGCCCAATTAAGCAAGTTTTTATAAATATAATAAGCGGTATCTCTATACTGGGTAAATATTATAAACTTTTTCTCGTTAATATCATCATAAATTAAATCTTTTAGTTGCTGAAATTTTGGATCATCATAAACAGGTATTTTTACTTTCCCTGAATCCCCAGAAAACTCCCCGACTATGAGAGGCATCCCCGATTGTTCCAATAGCTTGATATCGTCAATGCGTACTTTAATATTCGTCATTAATCTCTTATCTCTTACTAATTCATCCTTGAAAGCATTCAATCCGACTTTAAGACTTGAAATTAATAGATCTAGCTCATCTGTATTATCACAATAATCATAAAAATCTGATTCCACTTTGCAAGAATTTTTAATTGTTTGAATGATCTCCTCATTATCATAAGTAAGCAAATTTATTATCAAACGCAATCTCGGATCAATCCTGCCTTCTTCTAAATCTACATCATCTTCCTCAAAATCCTTGATAGCATCTTCTTTCTTGGCAATCTTAATACAGTCTGAGCTAAATTCTTTTAATTCATTTAGGAAATCGGAAAAATTAAGATTTTTAACCTTGTTTATAAATACAATTAATGTTTTCAAGAATAGCTCGTTTTTAATTAGTAGTTTAGTCAAGGTTCGGTCAAAAGCGAAAATACTGCTTTCTAGACGTTTTACAAGAAGAAACTTAAGTATTCCTCCAATCAGCACCATAATTTTGCTGTCCTTCGAGCCTTCCTCAACGGCTTTATCTTCGCTAAAAGCCACGTATCCAGAGCTGTACAATTTTATGAATGTGAATTCGAGATCTTCAAATAACTCCTCTAAGGATTCCAGAAACTCATAGTACTTTACGAATTTCTTTTCCTTCCTACTGTAAGTAATTTTATCCGGAATGGGATCCTTAAAGGAATATTCGACCCCTCTTATGTTGATCTTTCCATTCTCTCCAAAACTATCCATTATATATTTTCTTGTTCTTAGGATTATAACCTTTTTAAAAACGCCATCCTTGATTTCTTGAGCCTTTACAGCAAGTTCCTTCTTTAAGGAATCATTTTCTTTTATTTTTATTTTTATATCTTTATAATCCGTAAATAATTTAGTGATTTGAATGTTCCTTCGCTTAAAATTAGTAAAATTATTATCAGAAAAGATTTTTATGAGATTATAGATGTCCCAGATATTGTTATTGATGGGGGTTGCTGTTAAAAATATGAATTTATTCCTAAAACTGTTTTGGTCATCCTCTTCTTTGAATCGTAGTGCTTTAGCATTATTCCAGCGATTGGTTGCTCTATTGCGAAATTTATGTGCCTCATCAATGAGAATTAAGTCATAATCTTTATGAAATTCTGAACTGTATATAGTCTCAGGACTCATCATTCCAAACTTACCTAATGATAGAAAATGAACTTCTCCTGCATAATTGTCACCAATAACTTGATATTTTACAATTCTGTTTTCAGTTTCAAGTTTAACATTGTGAGTTTTTGAAAAAAAGTCTCCGCTCTTAAATAACAAATGTCGCCATTGTTTAATTAAAGCAGGAGGCAGAATTAATAGGACTTTTCGAGGTTTATTGATTCCGTAACTCTTAGGATCCCATTCCAATAAATTACCCGTAATATATTCTTCAATTAAGGCTGCTCCGATAAAACTTTTCCCAAGACCAACGCTATCTGCTATTATACAACCGTTAAATTCAGAAATAATTTCAATCGCATTAAGAACACCTACTAATTGAAATTGTGCTAAAATATCTTCCTTTTCAATCGGATCAATACGTCCTTTTAACCAGATCCAAGTTAAATATTTAAATAATGTTTTTGGAGAGATGTATATACCAAAGGGATTTTTCTTTCTGGGGCTTAAAGCATTAGAATATTTGATAATTTCAATGAGATCATCTTTAAAATCTTCAGAATGATTATCCCATAGGTCATAGAACCACTTATATAGATAAATTACTTGTTCTCGATCAGTAAATCGGGTATTTAATTCCTTACTTGCCTCAGTTCCTCGGCGTGTAAAATTTGACGAGCCCACAATTGCGGCTCCAGGTGTAAATTCCTCTGAATCTTCTAATTGAGAAGGATTATTGATAAAAAGATAAAGTTTCGAATGCAATTTACCTTCTGTAAAGACTTTAAAGTCAGCGTATCCATCTTGTATTAAATGATATAATTCCGTTAAATTTTTGATATTTTCATTGCTCAATTCTCCGCTTAGATCTTCTAGTAATTTGGTTTGGATTCTTAATTTATAGCCTGTAGAAATTTCTTTAAAGGTTGGAAAATCTAATTCTCGTCCAATCAAAATTTTAAAAAAGCCCTTCTTCATATCTTCGGGCAATTTATCCTTAATAAGATTCCAACCACTTAAAAAGAAATAACCTACCGCGAAATTAGCTTCTTTCGATTTAGCTATTAATTTTTCGATGGTTGTGATTACTTTTCTATCTGGACTATTATCTAAAATATATGCCATTACTATTTCAACCTTGAAATTTTAATATTATCAATACACCATAACTTCTGTCATTGATTTAATACTTTTTTGTATAAGATGATTATTGTATAATATTATTTGATAATTTATACCTATTTTGCCTTAATAATTGAAAAATATGATTAATAATATAAAAATAAAATGTTTGTCTTGCAAGATTCTTAGTTTATAATTATTAGAGAATTACTAATAGATTAATAACCGATCTTACTAATTTAAATTCCCAAACCCTATATAAATCTTAAAATTTGAAATTGAAATCATATTAATTTAAAGAAAG
>Ga0209977_10000515_pt1 | contig 15256 bp, 15 predicted proteins | sample SumtaG_2_FD_183113 | JGI IMG/M metagenome (GOLD analysis project Ga0209977, IMG submission 183113) | Deep subsurface microbial communities from Indian Ocean to uncover new lineages of life (NeLLi) - Sumatra_00607 metaG (SPAdes) (version 2) | ecosystem: Environmental > Aquatic > Marine > Oceanic... | reverse complement strand
GGCCGGGAGTTGGTGGTATGGGCGATTCGGATTTAATGTCGATGTACAATCGTCCGCCATCCCCTGCTGGAGTAGTCCCCCTAGCGCCTCCGGCTCAAGGACAGCAGCCTCTTGGTAGAGGAGTACACATATCTACCCGAGAAGAATTCGAGGCTTTGCCATCAGGAACCGTGTATAAGATTCGTGGCAGTGTCAATGCGATGAGGAAACCGTAATGGGTTGGTTAGATAGTCCATTGGTTGATCCGAATCAATACAGTTGGGACATGGACTCTATTGATGCGGTCAACACACGTGAACCTCTTGGTTCATCTGCCCCGGTTATTCCAACGACGCAAGAACCAAATTGGTTGAATAATCCATCGGTTGATTCAACTCAATACAGCTGGGATACAGACTCTAAGGCTTCAACCGAAACGGTTGTTCCACCTCAATTTCAATCTCAACCAGCGGCACTGCAAGAACAAACAGGTCAATACAGTTGGGATACAGACCCAGCGAATCCTATGAGTATGCGCGAACCTATTGCCCCGGCTACAACAGCCGATCTACCGGTTGAATCCCCGATGGAATGGGGACAAGTGGGTCAACAAGCACTAGACAATTTCGCCGCAAGTGCCGAGAAATATGCTACTGACATCGGTACTGCTGTCATGAACCCTTTGGATACATTAGGGGCTGTTGGTGATGTTGTGACGGGCGCGATTGCCAAGGGCATCCCAGGCGAACAACCAGGGGAAGCAATGGCGGACAAGATTGGAAAGTTCTATTCAGACCGTTATGGCTCTATGGAAGGTTTCAAGAAAGCTCTTGCGAAAGACCCAGTAGGGATTTTAGGCGATTTTGCAACGATATTAACTGGAGGTGGAACCGCTGTTGCACAGGCACCAGGAATAGCCGGTAGGATGGGCAAATTAGCAGCCACTGCCGGAAAGGTGATTGATCCATTGAGTTTACCTATGAAATTAACTGCTTTAACAGGTAAAGGGATCGGTCATGGTGCGGCTGAACTTATTGGAGGTTTGGGTACTGGTACAGGTGCTGAAAGTTTAAGACAAGCAGCGCAAGCGGGGTTTAAAGGCGGAGAAACTGCTAAGGCATTTCAATCCGGCATACGTGACACTGCCAATATGCAAGATGTAATAGGTCAAGCTCAAGGAGCGCTGCAACAAATGCGCAGCGATCGTGGTGCTGCGTATCGGTCTGGAATGGTTGACACAACCAGCGATCGAACAATTTTAGACTTCAGTAAAATTGATGACATTATTACTGAAACTAAAAAGATGGGAACGTTTGAGGGTAAAGTTAAGAATCCAAGTACGGTAGATGTTGTAAATAAAATGGCATCTGCTGTAGAAGACTGGGGGTCAGGTGATCCCGCTAAGTTCCATACGCCAGAAGGATTAGACGCGTTAAAGCAGCGTATTGGTGATGCTAGAGAAGGTACAGATTTTGCCAGTGCAGAAAGAGCGGCTGTTAATCGAGTTTATAATAAAATAAAGGATTTAATAAAAGATCAAGCTCCAACTTACGCAAAAACTATGAAGGATTATGAGGAGGCCAGCACCCTTATTCGAGAAATCGAGGAGGCTCTTTCCCTCAAAAAACAGGCGAGAGCAGATACCGCTTTACGAAAATTGCAATCTGTTATGAGGAACAACGTAAGTACCAATTACGGAAACCGATTAGCCTTAGTCCAAGAACTAGAGAGGGCAGGGGCAAGCACAGTTCTTCCGACTTTAGCGGGGCAAACGTTATCGTCGGCACTGCCGCGAGGTTTAGGAAAACTAGCCGGTTCTGCAACTGTGGGCGGTGGGCTAACGTTGAATCCATCGGTTCTTGCGTTGTTACCTTTTCAATCTCCGCGTTTAATGGGCGAGGCCGCATACTATGGTGGGAAAGGTGGTCGTTTGGCATCTAAGTTGGCCAATATTCCGGGGATGGGTACTGCTTTTGCCCCCGGGACAAGGCAAGGAGCAATGCAATCGGGGAGGCTTCAACAACTGTTGGAAGGTGAGCCGTCTACTCCGCTAACTAGGTATCAACAGTTGTTAATAGGACCGTGAACATTATAAAGAAAACGTTGTTCAGTGTATGTACCGTATTCGCCTGTGTCGGTGTCGCAAATGCTGATTCGGAGCAATGGAGAAAGGATTTAGCCATATTCCCAGTTCAAAAGCATTCTGTAAAAGTAAATATAGCTAAAGGATTGCGAAAGAGTTTAAGAGAAGTTGATGCATACTTTCCTGTTCTTACACCATTGCGAAAAAAGGAAGAACAACAATCACTACGCAGTCTTTATCGTTTACAGGGCAAAGATAAAACATCAACAATGTTGTTGCTCAAAGAAAATGACGCATTTCTGATTAATTTATTGCATGAAAGTTTTACGAGTACGATTGACATATTAGACTACCTGATCGGCGCAACTCCAAATGACCCTAGTCTAATTGTTTGGCTTCATCTCTCAAGCAATCTAATGATAATCGAATCAAGTATTAATGTTTTCATTAATAAACTATCGTCAAGAAACATAGTAAACTTGCCCGAAGAGGAAAAGAAACAACTTTTTCGCAAGTATAATCGCATAGCGTATCTTATTATACGGAACATTGCCATGCCTATGGTAATAGCGCTAAAAGAAACAAAGAAATAATCCATCTGAGCATTTCTTGTTACTTAATTTCTTCAAATTTAAATTCCACTTTTTTCTTATCCACATTGAAGTTCATTTTAAATCTATCGGAAACGGTTCGTTTTTCTGAGATTTTCAATTCCAAGTTCTTCTTATCGCAGTCTTTTTTGCATGCGTTTACTCTAGCTTTTAATCTCTTCATTTCTGCGATATTGTTTTTATGGGTCTGTTTTATCCCATCGTGCAATGCTTCTGTTTCTGCAATATTGCTTTTGTGTGCCTGTTCCATTCTGTCGCGCGATGCTTTCAAGTGCGTGATATTGCTCTGATAAGTCTGTTCCACCTTGTCATGTGATGTTTTCATTCCTGCAATATTGCTCTGATAAGTCTGTTCTCTTCTCTTGCGCAAATCCTTCATTTCTGCAATTTGACCCTGATAAGTCTGTTCTATTCCTGCAATATTGCTCTTATGTGCTTGTTCTATCTTTGTTATTTCATTTTTTGTCGTGATTTCCACATCATTCTTAGTCATGGTTAAGATATAGAAGAAAACTGCTATCAGTGGCGGCAGGACCACAAAAAGAAATTTGGCAACGAAGACCATCATTGAGTTTCGCATTTGGCTTGACAGTTCATCAGTTGCCATTACACACCTTTAGCTAGCCAGAGTTGTATCTTGATGTATGTTATCACTACTGGTAATGTAAATCATTGACTCGTCTAGTGTAAAGGTGAATAATAAGACGACACCACCTGAATGAATGACTTAATTGGAGGAATGGACCTCAACATGTCTTTACAACAATTCAATATCTTCGCACGCTGGGACGACATCGCGGGTGTATGGGCCGCAACTAGTAAAGACGTGCCCGGTCTAGCTCTTGCAGCTCCGACAATAGAGGAACTTAAAAAAGATTTAAAGATTTGTGTTCCCGAACTGTTAGAGTTGAACGGTATTGTTTCGACCACACAACCGGATATTCCATTTAGGATTTCAATGCGAGGGAATATCCAAGAGATGACACGCGTTCTTGATGTTTGATGCCTTATACCAAATATGTTCTTGCAATGTTGGAAAACTCCGATTGCCGCTATGTTCGCAAAGGTAAAGGAGATTATTCAATCTGGTTCAATTCGAACACTAAGATACATTTTCGCGTAGATCACGAAGTAGTCACTCACTTTTCGGCAAACGATATTATGCGCCATGCTGGTTTGGCTAAAATTACGAACGATCCTATCAGGAACAGTTTTTAAATGCATGCTAGGTTGACACACTCTCACATTTAAAAACTGTTCAATATCAGATCTTTATGACCATGATGCCCAATCACTCATTACTCCCCGATTATTGCTTCGTGATTAACGAAACCTTTAGCTAAGCCTGGATTGCTGGTATAACAGCAACATCTTTTGTGCATTCTGGGGTTCGCACAGGGAACGGGACTTTCGGGTAATGAACCCTCCGAAAGTCCCGGACAACGGAAATTCTATTTATTTTCATGGAGCAACGCCAATGTCGAATAGTACATCACCTGTGCAAGCTGTTCAAAACATGGTGAAAAGTCAAGGCGATAAAGCAAGTAAGGATGTTCTCTTGAAGGCGCAAAACCAACCAAAAAATATTGGATTTGGTCGAGATGCTGTTAAGTTATCCATATCTCAGGCCGTAATCGATTTAAAAAGCAAATAAACACACAACAGCCGCGTGGTCGATGCTCACTTATCAAGAAAACGAAACGTCAATATAATCAAAAGCATATGCCATATCACCGCCATCAATTTTCGTAGATAACGCTGTTGTAGATGATGCATAATCTTCGAACTCTGAAAAATTACCCTCTCCTGATTCGTTCTCTCAATCTTTTGGCTTGCGAGAACGAATCTCTTGCTTTCTCTCAAATTTCTTTCTCAATCCTGGATTGATCCTCTTTCCGTATGCTTCATCAATTTGGAATTTTACAAAATCTTCCTGTGCTCTGGTCATTTCTGTATCTGATATTCTTATTTCAGATAACCAATTACGCACTTCCCTGCTAACAAACAAATCTCTATCAGTATTTGTGGTGGATTCTGCCATGAAAGTTCCCCTATAGAAACTTGATAGCGGCAATTACGAGACCTATGCCGCCAATTTGCCATTTTATTATCCTGAGTTCCATTTCAGATATTTGAGCTTTCACATCGGCTTTTAGCTCTGTAATCTTGAATTCCAATCTGACAATGTCAGATTTTGTTGCTAGATCATTGGAGTCAAAAGCTTCTGACAATGCCTTAGCTTGCAGTTTTGCCTGCTTCTCTGAAACACCTATGCCTGTTAGTGCTTCTGAGTAACCCAATGCGTCAAACGTGTTCATTCGTCAAACTCCTTGTCATTCAGTCGGGCAACTACGAAATATTATCCAGACATGGTTTTTGCAGGGAATGTCAACAAGTAATCGACAAAACGGTAGAATCACCGTGACATTTCCGCAACACCACTAAGATAGTACGACTCTTATCATAAAAAACAACAAATCCCAGCGAAAGACACCGGGGGTCATAATAACTGTCGCATAAATATGTTTATGTTAAATTAGTGGGTGCTTACGTGTTGGAGATAAACTACTTGCATCTTTTTCATGAATTGTGCATTAACTTCCTGTAACTCGTCATCAAGGAATCAAAATGTTCGTATCATTCAGTTTGCAAAATTATCGCTCTTTTGCATCAAAGCAAACGATTTCACTGGTTGCTGGTACTGAAGCCATGAAAAACCAAGAATTTTCATTCCCCTCTAAAAATTCTTGGGTTCCTAATCTATTACGTTCCTCCTGTGTTTTTGGGCCAAATGCTTCAGGCAAATCGTCACTCGTTATGGCTATTGAATCTTTTAGACAGTTCATTGTTTCATCGGCGAAAAACACTCAGGAAGGCGAACAAATCAACATCACCTGTTTCAAATTAGATGAAAAATGGATTACTCAACCAACAGAGTTTGAAATTGTATTTGTTTATAAGGGATACCTTTATCAATATGGTTATTCTGTGAATCAAGAACGAGTTTGGGATGAATGGTTATTCTGTAAATCAAATAAAACAAGATCACAAACAAAAATTCTGTTTCGGAGAGAATATAACTCCGAAACAGATGTATATATATGGTATATCAACAAAACAAACATTAAAGGTGAAAAAGAACAATGGAAAAAAGCAACCAGGAATAATTCTCTTTTTTTATCTACAGCCATTCAATTGAATGCTGATTCTTTCAAAGAACCTTTCGAATGGATTCAACATCATTTGAAAGTTATCAGTTCCATTGGTCAACTATCTAATGGATTCACAGCTGACCACTGTATAGAAGGAAGGATGAAAAATGATATCATCAATTTCCTGCGAGTTGCAGACATCAAGATTGAAGATATTGGAGTTGAAGAGAAGAACTCGGATGAAAAACTCATAGATCTAGACATAAACCCAAATGGTCTGAACAAAAAATACCGCGAACATTTTAACAAATATCTGAAAACGTTTAAAGCCTTTAATGTTAAAGTATATCATCAAGGAAAATCTGGACAATTAATTTCTTTTAGTTTGCAAGAAGAATCTGACGGGAGCCAGATAGCTTTCAAACTTGCAGGACCATGGTTAAATGTTCTTGAAAATGGATATACACTAATTATTGATGAGTTGCATAACAGTTTACACCCACATGTTGTAAAATTCCTTGTTAATTTGTTCCATGACCCAAAAGTGAACAAGAATAATGCCCAACTAATTTTTACTACTCATGAAACATCAATAATGCATGAAGATTCTATGCATCAAGATCAAGTCTGGTTTACACAAAAAAATCATGATGCACAATCTGTTTTAACCCCTTTATCTGATTATAAAATTACCGAAGATCCTTCTGATTTTCAAAAAGCATATTTAAATGGTCGCTATGGGGCAATTCCAAAAATAAGGGAATTAATTCATGATAAATAAACACTTCCGTAACAATAGAGAGCCATACGGGAAGCATAAGTTGACACGCCATGAACCAACAATCCAAGAGCGACAACGAGTATTAATCATCTGCGAAGGAAGAAAAACAGAACCACTTTATCTTAAAGCCTTTATTGACTCTGTTGAGTTAACTACCGGTAGAATTAAAATATATGGTAATCAATCTGATAATTCAGCACCAATAAATATTGTCAATTTTGGCATAGATAAGCTTAGTGAAGACCCAAACTTCGACAAAATTTATTTCGTTTTTGATCGTGATACCCATGCAACTTATGACTCAGCTTTAGTACAAATAGAAAAATTAAAAAAAACATGGGAAGATAAAACCATTATGGCTATTACATCATTTCCATGTTTTGAAATCTGGTTTCTACTGCATTTCAAAACACATGGAAAACAATATGGTTTTAACGGAAACACTTCACCATGTACCCATTTGATCTCAGAGTTAAAGAAAATACCCGTATTCAGCAAATATAAAAAAGGACACAGAAACTACTTTAATATATTGAAGGATCGTATGGACATAGCAAGAAATAACTCTAAGATAACATTAGAACAAAGTAAGCAATATTGTCAGTCACCTCATCATGCAGACCCAAGTACATTAATGCATGAATTGATTAGTGGAATTGAAGAAGTAATTGTAAAATATAATAAATAAAAATCCAACATTCAATTCATTATTACTTTCACAAAGATGTGCATTTTGGTGAAAATAATATGCTTATGTGAACCACTGTTTGCGTTTTCTTCAATAGAAAACACCTTGATACGTTTATTCCAAAAAATCAACACAAAGAACAGTTCGCTATGCTCACCATCGCAAAACAGCTCTGAGACGCACCACAAGATTGTTTTGATAGGGTAGCCTACCTAAATAATGAAAATCTGCTAGCGCGTGTGTCAGCACATTCGCCACCGTGCATGTGTAAACGTTGATTGAGTCACCGAAGACCTATGCTCTGGAATTGGGCTGTTTGGCAACGACTCCTGAATAACGAACGCTAACTAGCGCAAACCGATTGACATTATTGAGTTCTGATAGCCAAAATCTCGTCTAACGCCACAACGAACTCATTTTGCCCACGGAATCTAACAAGCGGATTATTCTCCTCCCAGCCGGTAACTATCCGCCAAACGACTTTACAACCAAATCTGGTGGATGATTTGAACTGAATTCTGTCACCTAAATTAAGCACCTTAATCTGTTCATCCAACATTGTTGTTTGTACCACGTTTCAAAACCTCATCGTGAGTATCACATCCCGCCCTTATCTTGATTTTCTGTAAATCAAGATCTATGGACTAAATCAGGTGATTCGCTCAATGCTCTGGAAGCTCTTGCTATTAACATTTTACGGCGCATTGCGGCTGTATCCCGTTCGAAATCAACTTTTGCGCCAATTTCGAATAGTGCAATATAATTAGGCTTAATGTACAAACCTGGACTAGCTTTGTCGCTATCAGGAATGAGTTCTAACTCAACTTTGATATAGTCTCCCGTTTTCATCTCACCTGCGCTTTTGATAGGCTTCCACCCGCCTGTACCATCGGGCATGATTATCAGTGGTGATCGTTTTTCGAAGATCTTGATTAAATAACACCCCAAACAATAGTCCACATAAGGCTTTCCATCTTTCATATTGCCGTCATATTCTTTAAGATTCCATTTAAAATCGCTACTTAAAACTGATGGGAATGATTTATTCGGCCACTGTTGTTTTACGACAGTTCTTGCTTTTTTAAAAAACGATCTCATCTCTATAGTATCTTTATTGACGGCAATGGTTATCTGATAAAAACTCAGGGACTGAGTCGAACTGCTAATGATTTTTGAAAGTCCAAAAGGGTTGCCTGATACAATTCGCCCTGTGACAAGTTGAGTTGCAGTGACTGACATTCGGTTTATCCTGTTTGATGTTAAATCGCACTAAGAGGAAGTCAAAGTGTATTATAGTGCCTTGACTTGTTTATTTAATAATATTGAGGTTGACGCACGTCCACAAACCTCAATGTAAAACATCATCGTCACTCCTTTGTACCTCTATGGCATTGTTCACGATGAATTTAAACAGATCCGACAATTTATGCATTCGTCTGTAGCTAGGTCTTTCAATATATCTAGCTATATTAATTTCGATTAGATTGTGGAGCTTTGGGTTCTGTTGGTAAAAATGGTTGACGGGACGTACAGCATCCTTGCACCGCTGTGTTACTTCTTCTTTACCGAATTTGTGAATAAAAGTACCATAATAAGAGAGGAGCACGGCATTAGATTCGCTATCGCGCACATCAAGATTGTTCAGCATGAGTTTCGCAGCGATAACCACGAATACCTCGCAAATATGAAATTCAGTAAAATTTATCTCGAAAATGTCTTTTTTATACATTTTGAGCATTTTAGCCATGAGAGTTGTCACACTCCCTGTGACTAAAAAGTCAAAATCATTTAGGTCTTTGGTTAAATAAACATCAGGTTTAACTTCTTGCAAAAATCCCTTTAGATGAACAGCAAATCTTTCAGGTTCTGTAATATTCATTTTAACTATTCTCCAGTTTGAAGTCTGCTGCCGAAAAGTTCATAATACCTTTCGACATCGACATTTCTCATCTTCTCGTATTTTTCTTTGTTGCGAATTACCCAGAATTTATAATTGTTTGCGGCACGTTGCACTCCTAAGTCGTTTTGACTCATGATCTTGCCAATCATCGTAATTGAAGGGATTTTCTCGATTCTATTGATGTTTAAAGGATCGGATGACAAAACCTTTCTGATATCATTAGTTCTCACGACATCACATGCAAACACTCCTCTTTCCTGCTCAATTAAACTTCTTATCAACTCTTCAACAGGCTCATTAGTGATTGGTATCTGAAAAGACCTGACTTGACTCAATAGATCCTTTTCAAGATCTGTCTGTGGCCACCAAGGCACACCGTTGACATATGCTGTCCATGCTCCGCCCATGCATTATCCACTAACCCGGTATCGGTAGGGATGACCAATTTTCTCACCAGGAGGGGCCAATAACGCCGATTCCCGGTGTAGTCCTTCAGAAACTCCCTCTCGTTGGCTGACCCGACAAAGGCTGTTCTGCGTTGATATTCTCGTGCTGACCTTTCGTATGGTTTGCGGAAAACATCGGTAGATTTGCTCAAGAACGCTTTAAATCTGCCAATATCGGCTTTTTTGAACAATCCATCTATCTCACCGGCCTCTACAACCCACCATTGGAGACACTCAGCAACCGAATCTTTATCGAGAGGATCAATCATTACCCCGTCATTGAAATATTGTCTCAGCGGCTTAGGGAACATGGCCTTGAAGAATCGGGTTTTCCCGATGCCTTGTTCGCCAACGAAGATCATAACTGAATCAAATTTCTCTACAGCTTCTTGGTTAGGAGTAGACTCCGCGTAGTCAGCCGCCGCACAAGCCATAATCATCCACATCCTCAAGACCTTATCACGAATATGTTCTGTACCCGTTTCTACTATGATATGCTCCGCTAATTGTTGAATGTATCCGGTTCCGTTGTGGTCTAAACTGCTCAAACATTCGACAACTGGGTTGATCGGGTGCCTTCTGCATATGCTCGCAACTCGGTTCACAGTGTTTGTCTGAGAAAGGTTATTGAGCTTTGTGAGACTGATGATGGTCTCAATCAAGTCTATTTCTTCAATGCCATCATCACCAGGGATAGCTAAAAAGTTCTTCTTGGTCAGCTGATTGAAACTTGTTGTAATATCGTACTTTTTCAGCAAATGCTCTGTGTTTTCTATGGTGTCGTATAGGCGGATTTTGTTCTTTGAGATGTTTTTGTGCGGGAATCCGTGTGGGTTCAACTGTTGATGAACCCCGTCAACAATGGCAGGACGGTCTTCATCGTTGACGGTGAGACGATTCTCAACAACAACGATAGCGGGATGTTTCTCATCAATATCAGTGAGATGGGTATCTTTCTCTTTATCCAACCATAATGATTTCTGTGCTTCTAAAAAATCATCAAAATCTTCTGCCGGCCAGTTAAAATAATCCTTTAAGTCGCGATGTATGCTTGTCCGTGTATCTTTCTCGGCTTTGTCTGCTTTTCCTAAAATCTCGATAACAAGTTTGGTTGAGTCCTCATCCGAAGGTAAATTTTTGAGAATTAAAAACAAGTGATATATATGATCGTGCGCCGCCGCTGAATACGCTGCAAATGTGCTGGGATTAACCATTATATGATCTAGCCTCCTTTGAGTGATGATTTGTAACATTTTTCAATATCTGAATTTTTCATCTTTTCGTATTTCTCGAAATTACGAATTATCCAATATGTATTTTTTTTTGTTCTAAACGACACTCCTAACTGATGTTGTTTCATGATCCTACCGATCATTGTAATCGAAGGAATTTTTCTGATATTATGACCATTCAATCCGCTAGAGTCTAAGGATTTCCTAATGTCATCGGGTTTCACAACGTCACTTGAGAATAATCCAAATTTAGTTTCGATCATTGCCTTAATGGCTTCGTCTACAGGCTCATCGGTAATTGGCATCTGAAAAGATCTTGTCTGCTCAGATAAAATCTTTTTAAATTCCGCATCTGGCCACCACTGCTCTCCGTTAATGTAACATTGCCATGCTTCCGCCCACGCTTTATCCAATAAATTTTCATCGCGAGGAATAGTAAGACCCTCAACAGCCAATGGCCAATAACGACGATTTCCTGTATAATCCTTGAGGAATTCTCTTTCATTTGTAGATGCGACGAAAACGGTTCTTCTTTCATATTCGCGTTCGGATCGCTCATAAGGTTTTCTGAACGAATCTATAGATCTACTAAAAAATTGTTTGAACCGAGTTATGTCGATTTTCTTGAACAATCCATCTACCTCACCAGCTTCCACAACCCACCACCGGATGCATTCGGAGATAGAGTCTTTATCTGTGGGATCAATCATTACCCCATCGTTGAAGTACCGTCTCAGCGGCTTAGGGAGCATTGCTCGGAGAAATTTAGTCTTTTCGATACCCTGCTCGCCAACGAAGATCATGACCGAATCAAATTTCTCTACAGCTTCTTTATTAGGGGTAGACTCCGCGTAGTCAGCCGCCGCACAAGCCATAATCATCCACATCTTTAAGACCTTATCGCGAATGTGTTCTGTACCCATTTCTACTGTGATATGCTCCGCTAATTGTTGAATATAATCAGTACCCTTATAGTCTAAACCGACCAAATGTTCAACAACTCGGTTGATGGGGTTGTCATGAGCGATAGATGCTATTCGGTTGACCGTATTGATTTGAGGCAATTCGTTTAGCCTAAACAGGCCGATAATGATTTCGATGACATCGGCTGATTTCGTTCTATCATCACCAGGGACAAAAAGAACATCTCTCTTTTTTATTTGGTCCCATCTAGCTGTAATCTTATAGGTTTTTAGCAAATGCTCTGTGTTTGCCATTGAGTCATACAAACGAACACCGCTCTCTAAAATCTTCTTGTGCGGAAACTGATTGAAATCTAGTTGTTGATGGTGTTCGCTAGTATCGTCGGTATCCTTTTTAGGGTACCATATCGAACGTTGTTCTTTCAGAACAGCTTTAAGATCTTTTTCCGACCATTTCAGACTTTTTCTAACTTCTTGATGCGCATTGATTTGGTCAGCACGGTTGACCTTGTCTGCTATTTTCAAGATCTTGAAAGCTTGTTCTTTTTTCTCCTTACTAGAGGATAGTCCGTCAAGCTTCAATAATGACTCCTCTAGAATCTGCTCCATTGGTGGGATCTTGGAGTCAGATGCAGTGGGTTCGGGCGCCTCTATGTCATCAAAGTCCTTATCCACCTCCAGATCTTTGAGTAGCTTCCACTCGTCAAGTCGTTTAAACCATCCTGGATGATTCTCTTCGATCCATTCGAGCAACTCTTTCCCGGTTCTGTCACCACAAGATCCGTGATGACACTTGAACCCGATTGAGAAATCCTTATTTGTCCATATGGCCGTTCCATCATCGGCCGCGTCTGTGTGTCCTTCCACCCACGGGCACGTTATATCGTATCGCCCTGGTGACTTTTCCTTCTTGACATGAACGACATCAAGAATTGGATGGTCAACATTGGCCGCGCCCGTGACCGTTTCCTTTCGCTTTGCGTGCAGATCAATTCCAAATGGTTCAGCTAATTCCTCCATTGTGAAAAATTCGAATTGATTGAATTCCAGTAATTCACAATCGAACGGTTTACCGTCTATCAATCGGCTTTTCTTGGAGTTATAGCCATCTGGGAGTCTTACGTACCGCGTGACACCGCGCATACCTGGGTCTTTACCATCCGGGGCAAGTCCCAGCTTGACGAGACCGTCCAAAAGGTTATCGACCTTTACTGACTCTCGACATGGTTTTATCAAGATCCAACCCCATTGTTCGGATCCAGCCGATGTTCGCAATTTGTAGCTTGGGGTTGGGAGTTTTTCTACGAGTTCGATTGGGAGTTTTTCCACCACATCGTCGGCAACGATCACGTAGCAAGCCACGAAGTTCTCTTTGCGACGAACGGCTTTTCCATTGTCTGGCGTGAATCTGGATATTGTGAAGTATTGATTTCCGGCGAGAAGAGGATAGTCGCCGATGTAGCGCCCACCCCAGCAGATTCCTCTGCGTTTTGCTTCTATATCGGACGGGTCATCGGGGAAGCTAGTGACGTGAGCGGTTTTCCAGTCTTCACCGAAAATAGCTCTTAAAAAATCTTGATTTGAGGGCAAGTCTGCGGTATAATCTTCCACATTAAATTCCTTTGCTTTTAACGGGTTAAGGTCAAAACAAGCTCCAATTGAATGCTATTCAATTGGAGTTTTTTGTGTTTTATTTTCGGCCAAATCACCAGGGCTCTGGATATTTGGCCGAAAATTCGTTCCGATACATCATTACATGCTAAATAAATCTAAACAAGTACGTCAATTTATTTTCTATGCCAAAAACCCAACTAAATGATCATTCAGTTGGGTTTTTATGACTTTACGCCCCGGTGTAACGTTTACGGCTCTTCCTGATTTTAAAAAAAAAGATTACACCAGTGTAAACCGTTGATTTTTAAATAAAATATCTAATAAGAACGGATTACACTGGTGTAATCTTTTTCAAACGATGTACCTAGTCAAACCGTTGATTTAATAGAGCAAATCAACAACGGGTGTAAGGTGTAATCTTTTTTTTTAAACATCCTATAAAAGATAGAAAATACATTTTTTATCTGTAGTCTTCTCTATCTTTTATAGAATGTTTAAAAAAAGGATTTGTATATATACATATTTGAAAAAGATTACACCTTACACCCGTTGTTGATTTGCTCTATTAAATCAACGGATTACACTGGTGTAATCTTTTTCAAACGATAGGCAAACGATGTGCCGATTAAAAGATTTCTCATTAAATTTAGTAAGATTAACCCTTGACATTGACAACAAATACATTCCTCTAAACTTAATAGTACAATACTTGATATTCTAGCGCAAGACGTTATAGTACAGCAACTTGTCGTGCTATAACGGTCGCTTTCGAACAACTCTGTGAAGGTTGGTAGATACGGCCACTCCAGAGGCTCCAGTAACCATTACGGCAATCCCTCTTGGTGGACATTAGCTGATACGACCTCAATTCGATAGTTGTATCAGGGATCGAATTGGGACCATAAGCCTATAATAATGTGGTGTAATTTTTTATGTGTTTTCAGATCTACCAACAAAGCTACCAACAAATTAACGTAGTACCCTACCTTTTCAAGATTTTCATGGATTATTTGTTGACATTTCCCTCAATGACCATTGCGGAAAATGTCAACTGTTGAGGCAATCTCCTTGATGGTCATTGCGAATGGTCAAGACCATGTTCTAAACTTGGCTCATGGAAAACGAAAAGCACAATTACTCCAATAACCAAAAGGTATGGACTCATGTCTAGGATTACCCTTGAAAAGAAAGGCGATTCTCACATTTCTCAAATAAAACAAGAGAGCGTCAAAGACGAGATCGTTGTCAACTTGAACTGGAATCAAGAGCCTAGAAAGAAAAGTGGATTTTTGAGTAATTTACTGAAAAACCGTGATAGCGCAATTGATCTGGATCTTGGTTGTTTTTTTGAGTTATCAAACGGTTACAAATCAGTGATTGATGGTCTACAGTTCAGCAAAAAGCAAGGTGGTTCACGTACACAATCCACCCTCCAAGGGTGCTATATAGGGGAACCATGGGTCTGGCATACGGGCGATGATCGTTCAGGTAGCCAGATGGCCACAGGTGAGTCAATCCTAATCAATCCTCAAGGCTATGATGATATTCGTCGCTTAACAATTTATGCCTACATTTATGAAGGTGTTAGTAAGTGGGAACAATGTAATGCGGTAATTACAATCAAGGTACCGGGCAGTTGAATTTTTCCGCAACAAGCGCAACATAATGTATTGCAGAGTTGCGCTTGTTGCCGTATAGTACGCACATTCAATCAACATAATTGGTGCATGTGCGAGTAGATATGTGGGTATCGACAACAAAACTAGCGAAAATTGAAGGTGTTACGACGCAAACAATCAGACGTAAAGTTGAAAGTGGACTTTACGATAAGATAAAGAAAACACATG
>Ga0209977_10000514_pt1 | contig 15259 bp, 12 predicted proteins | sample SumtaG_2_FD_183113 | JGI IMG/M metagenome (GOLD analysis project Ga0209977, IMG submission 183113) | Deep subsurface microbial communities from Indian Ocean to uncover new lineages of life (NeLLi) - Sumatra_00607 metaG (SPAdes) (version 2) | ecosystem: Environmental > Aquatic > Marine > Oceanic... | reverse complement strand
AATTCTTATACTTGGGTTTTTTTCTTATGTTGCTTATATTTCTGGATTTGCTTGGCTTGCCCTGATTGGCTTGACAATGGTTTTTGCATTGCTTGGCTTTTGGTTCTATAATAAATATCCTGCAAAAATTTTTCCAGGGGATTCTCTGACATGGACAATCGGGGCACTTATTGCAGGCATGGCTATTCTCGGACATTTTCAAAAGATAGCTATTTTTGTCTTTATCCCGTATATAATTGAAACAGGCTTAAAACTCCGTGGAAAACTTGAAAAACAATCATTCGCTAAACCGAATAAAGACAAAAGTTTAGAAATGCCATATAAAAAAATCTATGGTTTAGAGCATCTTGCTATTTACATTCTTAAAAAAATAAAGCCAAGCAAAAAAGTTTATGAAAATGATGTTGTATATCTCATCCACGGATTCCAGATATTTATAATAATCCTGGCATTCTTCATTTTTATATACTGATAAAGGCAATATTTTAAAGGAGAACTTACCTATCTATAAATTATAAATCATATAAAAGACATTAATAAAAATAAGATGGACGAAGATAAAATAGAAATAAATGAGGAAGATAAAAAAGACACAATAAGCATAAATGCTGCAGAGATAAAAAAAGGATTTGGTGCTGCAATTGATTTTTTCAAAAATAAAAAAGTACGGAACATACTGATTATTGTTCTGCTTCTTTCAGTAATAATTCTTGGGATATGGATAAGAACACAAAACCTTGGTCTTCTTGTTGATCAGACAACAGGAGAATATATTCCTACAGCCCTTGACCCTTTTTACTTTCTAAGGCTTACAGAAACAATCCTTGAGCAAGGAGGGTATCCTGAATTTGATGCTATGAGATATCTTCCCAATTCACAGGTGGGATTTTCTAAAAGTCTTTTACCATGGGCAGGAATCTTAGTTTACAAGGCTGCAAATATTTTTGGGGATTACAGCATACAGTACACTAGCATTATTTTTCCCATAGTATTTTTTGTTTTTGGAGTGATATTGTTCTTTTTTCTTGTTTATCTTTTAACAAACTCAAAAATAACTGCGTTAATCAGTTCTATATTTTTAACTATCTTACCCACATATCTTTATAGATCAATGGCTGGTTTTTTTGACCATGAAGTAATAGGCATGTTTGCTTTTTTCCTGATTTTAATTGGTTATACCTTTGCACTTAAATTTTTGAATAAGGAGGAAGAGGAGAAAAAAGATAAAAAATATCTATATAAGGTAATTTTATTTGGGGCATTGGTCGGGGCTTTAGCGGTTTTTACAATAGCAAGCTGGAAGGGAATTTCGAATTTTCTTTTTATGGTTATTCCTTTAAGTTTTGTTTTGTTCTGGTTGATTAAAACAAAGGATTTAGAAAAAAACAAGGCAAAAATAAATTCTCTTTTTATATTTTATATTGTCTTTTTTGCCTCAACAATTTTATTTGGTCTTGGTTATGGGTTTGATTTATCAGGGATTTTGAATGCAACAGTTTTAAGCTCAACCAGTATTTTAAATGGCATTGTGTTATTATTTATTATTTCTGATTTTTTTATGATTAAGTTTGGGAAAAAGATTCCTATAAAGGGGATAAAAGATTACCGGCTTGTTTTTAGTGTAGGGATCATGATTTTATTAGGGCTTTTATTTTCAGTAATTATATACGGGAATCTTTTTTCTGTTGTAAAAGATATAGTTGGAAGGCTTTTGCATCCTTTTGGAACAGGGAGGGTTGGACTTACAGTTGCTGAAAACAGGGCTCCTTATCTGAAGGACTGGATAAACGAAACAGGGAAAATTTTGTTCTGGCTTTTTGTTGGCGGATTAATTGTAATAGGAGCTAATATTTCAAAAGCTGTAAAAAAACAATGGAGAAAAATAGGATTTATATTTTTCTGGGTTTTGTTGATTTTAGGGATTTTATTCAGTAAATTTTCTCCAACTTCAATGTTTGACGGAATTAATTTTATAAGCAAACTCTTTTATTTTGGAAGCATTATTGTTTTTGGAATATATTGTGTAAGGCTTTATTCAAAAGAAAAACTGAACATTAAACCAGAATGGCTTCTAGTATTTTCATGGATGGTTTTTATGTTAATTGCGGCAAGAGGTGCTATAAGATTATTTTTTGTTACAACCCCTTTTGTTTGTCTTTCAGTAGGAATTTTTATTTCAGGTTTAGCAAGTTATTACAAAAAAAGCAAAGATGATTTGGGTAAAATGCTTCTTGGAATTTTGTTGGTTGGGGTGATTATTGCATCTTTATTTAGTTTTACCAATCTTGCCACAGCTTCTATCTCACAGGCAAAGGTTACAGGGCCTTCTGCACATATACAATGGCAACAGGCAATGGAATGGGTAAGGGAAAATACTCCTGAAAATGCAATATTTCTGCACTGGTGGGATTATGGGTATTGGGTTCAGTATCTCGGAAAAAGACCTACTTTAGCAGACGGAGGACATTTTGAGGGAGCATTTAGAGACCATCTTATAGGCAGATATTTACTTACAACACCCTATCCAGAGACTGCTTTAAGTTTTATGAAAACAAACAATGTTTCATATCTCCTCATAGACCCCACAGACCTTGGAAAATATTCTGCTTATAGTAAAATAGGAAGTGATGAAAATTGGGATAGGTTTAGTGCAATTAGTGTTATGTCTTATGATCCTCAACAAACCCAAGAAACCCAAGATAAAACAAAAAGGATTTTTGTTGGAGGTGTAGGAGTTGATGATGATATTATTTACGAGCTTGACGGCAGACAGGTTTTTCTTCCTGGTCCAATATTTGATGAAGTTGGTGACATAAAATGGAAGTCTTTTGTTGGGGGTGTAATTCTTGAAACATCTGAAGCAGGAGGAACAATTTCACTCAGTCAACCAATAGGGATATTTATATACAATAATCAGAGATATGATATTCCAATAAGGTATATATATTATCAAGACAAGATAGCTGATTTTGGTAATGGTTTGGATGCTATTATAAGAGTTATTCCTTCAATAGTTGGTGCAGGCCAACAAATATCTGTAGAAAATTTAGGTGCTGTAATTTACCTGTCACCAAAGGTTTCAAAAAGCCTTTTTGCACAACTTTATCTTATGAATGATCCTTTTAATAATTACCAAACAATAAGGCTGGCACACAGCCAGGACGATCCTGTTATTGCCAGTTTAAAAGCCCAGGGATTAAATTTTGGAGAGTTTGTTTTCTTCAGAGGCTTTAGAGGCCCTATAAAAATCTGGGAGACAACAGATATTCCTGATGATATCTTAATAATGGAAGAATTTTCAAGGCGAGAGGGTGATTGGGCTGAATTTGATAATTTGGGGTTTGTGAGATGAAAGTTAGCGGGGAATATGGGGAAGAGGTTTGGGAGGAAAAAATAAAAAAACAAAATGAAGTGGGGGTTATTTCTGGGACTGTGGGCTCAATTAAAGGAATAAAAAAAAATACTAAAGAGTGGATGCAACAAATTGATTCATCTGTTATTCCTTTAATTAAAACAAGAGGGAATGTACTTGATTTAGGTGTGGGTCCCTTAGCAAGATTTGCGATACAATTTGCTAAAAGAGGATTTAAAGTTACAGGATTAGATATTTCACAAACAACCCTAAAATATGCTAAGAAACATATATCAAGAGAAAATCTAGATATAAATTTAATAAAAGGGGATATTACTGAATTAGAAAAAATTCCAGGAAGGTTTGATTTTATTTATTGTCTTGCCACATTTTATCATATTCCACCTCATTTAACAGGAATCTCTTTAATGAAAATAAATGAAAAATTAAAGAAAGAATGTCATGCTTTGATTGAATTTGGGGTTCTTAAAAAAAAGACAATTAAGAATTATATATGGGGGGTTTTTTATCGGACCGGCCATTATTTAAAAAGATTATTTAAAAAAGGATTTAGAATTAATGTTTCTTTATTTAGTAAAAAAGAAGTTAAGGAAATAATAATAAAATCTGGTTTTAAAATAGAAAGGGTTCTTCCAGGAAATCTTTATCTTCTTAAAAAAATATGATAAAGAGATAATTTATAATTTGTAGGATGGAAATGCAAAATAGTTTATGAAATACTTCTTCATAATCTTTAAAACACTTCTTTTTTACTAAAAGATATGGACAAACAGAGAAACTCTAAGATAATAGTTGTAATAGGAACAAAGGCTGAATTAATTAAGACATTTCCGATAATGCTGGAATTACAAAAACAAAAAAAAGATTATTGGTTTATTCATACAGGGCAACATCCTTTGGGAAAAGCTTGTGAAGATTTTGGAGTAAAAAAGCCAGATTTTATTTTAAGTAAAGAGCCTGAAATAAGTACAAAATTCTGGTCTAAAATAAATAGGATTTCTTTGTTTTGGTTTTTCAAGATGATTCCAAAAATAAGAAGATTAATCAAAAGGATTAAGCCAGGATATGTAATTTATCATGGGGATACAATGAGCACTGCTGCTGCAGCTATTGCATCTTCAAAATTATTAAACTCTAAAAAAATATGGAAAAATATTCATTTAGAAGCTGGACTAAGAAGCGGTTCTTTGTTTGAACCATTTCCTGAGGAGATATCAAGGAAAATAAGTGATTTTTTTTCAGATATTTTATTTGCGGTTTCAGATTTAACAGAGAAAAATCTCTATAAATATAAAAACAAAAAGCGGATAATAAAAATTGGTAATACAATAATTGATTCTTCATTGATTGCATATAAAAAAGCCATTAAGAATAAAAGAAAAAAACTTTCAAATTATGCCCTGATAAATATACACAGACATGAAAACATCAATAACAAACAAAGATTGAAAAAAATTATTAACATATTAAAATCTGTGAAAATTAAGGCCATATGGCCTATTCATGCAAATACTGCAAAATCAATAGAGAGGTTCGGATTAGTTGGTGAAGTAAAAGATATGAAAAACCTTCAGTTAATGTCTTTAACTAATTATGATGATTTTATTTTCTTTTTGTCAAATTGTGAGTATCTTATTACTGACGGAGGTTCAATTCAAGAGGAAAGTCTTGTTTTTAAGAAACCTTGCATTTTGCTGAGAAAAAAAACTGAAAGACAAGAGGGTTTATCTACAGGAATAAATTTCTTAACTAGATTAGATATTAATAGGGCTAAAGAGATTATTGAAAAGATAGAAAAGGAAGAAATAAAAGTTAAAAAATTCAAAAATCCTTATGGAGAAAAAGGAGTTAGTAAGAAAATCATGGAGGTTTTGGGATGAAATGAAAGAAATAATTGAAAAAATTTCATGGATGCCTTATAATATAATTTATAATCGAGAGTCAAAAAAACAAAATCCAATAAAATTAAATTTAGGGGATGTAGGTGTTAAGAAGAATATTATTTTTTATGTGATTGATAATGATGAAGGACTATCAAAACAATTAAGATTATTTGGTTTTAGGGAGCCTCTAAACTGGAAGAAGTATTATTATTTTGTTGATGAAGAAGATGTTGTCCTTGATGTTGGCGCAAATATTGGTCTTTTTTCAATTTTATCTAAAAATGCTAAAAAAATAATATGTGTTGAGCCAATAAGAGAGTGCATTCCAATTCTGGAGAAGAATTTAGATTCAAATAAATTGCTCAATAAATCGATTATTATAAATATGGCGGTAGGAAAAAAAGGCAGACTATGGCTTGAACGTGACACCCATATTAATCTTTCAAAAGTTGTGCAAAAAAGAACAAAAAATACTCAAAAAATTAAAAGCGAACTTTTAGAATATTTCACTAAAAAATATAAAACAAATTTGGTACGTATGGATGTAGAAGGTTATGAATATGAAATTCTTAAACAAGGAATTCCTAAAAGAATCAATAAAATTGCAATGGAATTTCATGCAGGTTTGTTAGGAAATAAAAAGATAAAAGAGATTCTTTGGTTATTTCATAAGGAGAAATTTAAGGTGAGATATATAGTAGAGGACTTACCTTTAAGATTATACCCTTTTTATAAGATTTTGAAGAAAACACGTTTGATTAAATTTTTTACTTATGTTAAAAAAGACTTGAATCCACTAGATTGTTATCACTTAATTAATAGGGGAAGATCTATTAAGTATTTATTTTTAAAAAGATGAGAGTTTTGTAATTTAAAAGAAAAATGAAACAAAAGCAAATTTTAAGAAAAATAGAGATTAACATTTCAAATGGTTTTAGTAAGGATTATTTTAAGGGACAAAAAGATAGGTATGCCAGGAGTTTGGAGCTAGTTAAGAAATATTGCCCAAAACAAAGCAAGATTCTTGAGGTCGGCAGTATGCCTTTTCATTTTACACTATTATTGAAGGAATTAGGTTATAATATTGTAGGTGTAGATAAAAATCCTAGTAGAGAATCTAAATTTATTAAAACAAATAATCTAGAAATAAAAAGATGTAATATTGAAACTGATAAACTACCTTTAGATGATAAAAGTTTTGATAGGGTTTTATTTATGGAAACTTTTGAACATCTTTATCAAAATCCGATTTTTGCCTTAAAAGAGATAAATAGGATTATGAAAAAAGATGGTCTTTTGATATTAACCACTCCAAATGCATATTCGTTAAAAAGAGTTATTCATTTTTTTCTAGGCAGAGGACTTGGAGAAAATCCTTATAATGAATTTGATAAATTAAATTGGGCAGGACATCTGGGGCATATTAGAGAATATTCAAAACCAGAATTGAAATTCTTTCTTAAAGAAATAGGATTCAGAATAGAAAAAGTGATTTTTGAGTCTTATGGTCATAAAAGATTTGAAAAAAATAGATTAATCAAGTCCTGCTTGAATGTCTTTTATTCCTTGTTTCCTAAATTTAGACCCCATATAATAATTATAGCAAGAAAATGAAACCAATAAAAATCTATCTTCAATACCCTTGGAAGTTTCCTGATTCTCCTTACTATAAGTACCTCATTAATAATCCTCCAAAAAATGCTGAATATCTTAATATTCATAAACAGAAAGGCGTAATAACTAACAAGAAATTCTTCTGGTTTTCAAATTTTCTTAAGAGAAATATTAGGAGATTAATGGATAAATTAAATTTATCAATTCCAAATGCTCGTTTAAGTCCAAGAGGAAATTACGACTTAATCCATTGTGCACATTGTCTATCAAAGAATAAAAATAAACCATGGATTGCTGATATTGAAGGTGAATGGCAATTATATATTGGTAAAAAAACAAAAAAGTCCAAAGAAAAAGTCAGGGAAATTTTAACGAGTAAAAATTGCAAGAAAATTATGCCTTGGGTAGAGAAAACAAAAAAAGAAATATTAAAAGAATTTCCTGAAATCAAAGATAAAGTTGAAAGGGTTTATCCTGCTGTTCCTTTACATAAAAAAACTTCTAAAAAGAATAAAAACAATAAAATAACGATTCTTTATGCAACAAGGTATTTCTGGGTTAAAGGTGGAATAATTGCCCTTGACGTCTATAAAAAATTAAAGGAAAGATATGATGATAAAATTGAATTAATTTTTATTTCAGATGTTCCAGAAAAAGTTAAGGAGGAGTATCCTAAACTAAAAATAAGAAATTTGGTTTCAAATAAAGAATTGTTCAAATTATATAAAAAATCCGATATCTTTTTCTATCCAAGTTTCGTAGATACCTTTGGTTTTGGATTACTTGAAGCAATGAGTTTTGGGCTTCCAGTTATAACGGTTAATACAAAATATACAAAAACAAGAAAAGAGATAGTTGAAAACAATATTAACGGGCTTCTCTTTGATATAAATAGCCATACATGTGAAAAGTTGATTAATCAAAAAGAAAATATAGTTATTAAAGAAGATGAAGAAAAAATAATAAATCAGTTAGTAGAAAACTGCTCTAAGCTAATAGAAAACAAAAAACTCAGAGAAAAAATGTCAAAAAATAGTATAGAAATGATTAAAAACGGTAAATTTTCTATAAAAGAGAGAAATAGAAAATTAAAGAGGATTTATAGGGAAACGTTGAAATGATAAATAAATTAAAAATAAAAGAATGCAGATCATGTTATTCTGAAAAACTTGAGCCCATTCTCTCATTAGGAAATCAATATATCACTAATTTCATTAATTCTAAAAATGAGCAGGGAGAAAGAATACCATTAGAATTAGTTTTATGTGAGAACTGCAACCTTTTACAATTAAGACATAATACCCCCCTTAAATTAACGTGGAATGACCAATACTGGTATAAATCAGGTATTAGTTCTACAATCAGAGCGGATTTAAAAGATGTATCAGAAAAATCCCAAAAAATAAAAGAATTGAGAAAAGGAGATCTTATGGTTGATATTGGATCTAACGATGGAACTTTACTAGATTTTTATGATAATTCAATAAAGAGGATTGGGTTTGAGCCCTGTAAAAATGTTGCGGAAGAATCAAAATCTAAAGGACATCATGTAATAGATAATTTTTTTAATGCAAAAGATTTCAGAAGAGAATTCGGGAATGAAAGAGCAAAAATAATTACTGCCATCTCTATGTTCTATGATTTGGATAAACCAAATAAATTTTTAGAAGACATTGTTTCTTGTTTGGATAATGATGGTTTATTTGTAATACAACAAAATTATCTTGTAAAAATGCTGGAACAAAATGCTTTTGATAATATTTGCCATGAGCACAGAGAGTATTATTCTTTGTTTACATTAGAAAATTTGTTGAGAAAACATGGGTTGAAAGTATTTGATGTAGAGCAAAATGATATTAATGGAGGAAGCATCAGGACTTATGTTAGATTTAAAGACAATAAGAAACTCAGGGGTTTTGAAGGAGCAGAGGATAGAATAAGGAATTTATTAGACGAAGAAAAAAGAATGAAATTAGATACCTTAAAACCATATCAGGAATTTGCTTCAAGGATTTCTGCAATAAAAGATAAATTAACGGGCTTTCTTAAACAAGAAAAAGAAAAAGGTAAAGAAATTTGGATATATGGTGCATCTACAAGAGGGAACGTTGCTCTTCAATATTTTGGATTAGGACCAGATTTAATAACTTGTGTTGCAGACATGAATCCAGATAAATGGAAAAAGAAAACAGTCGGGTCATTAATTCCTATCACTTCCCCTGAAGAGATAAGAAAAGCACAGCCTGATTATTTGTTAGTTAATACGTGGCATTTTTTTGATGAGATTAAAAAACAGGAAAAAGAATACCATAATAAAGGCGGGAAATTTATTGTTGCTCTTCCTGAATTTAGGATTGTTTAATTTTATAAAAAGAACTATATAATTTTTTATATTTTTTAGAAATCTCAGACCAGCTATTTTCTTTCAAATATCTTTCACATTCTTTAATCATTTTTTTGTAATTTTTGGGTTTCATCGCTTCTTTTATAATCTTCGCATAATCCTCTTCTTTATTTGCTATTTTCAAGCAACCAAAATTCTTTAAAATCTCTCTGAAAAATTTAATATTACTCGCTATAACTGGTTTTTTGGTTGCCATGGCATGTGTAAAAATTCCACTTCCTATTCCTCCCCGATAAGGCTGCAATACTAAATCTGCTGCTGAAAAATAAAGCCACCATTCGGGCTTTTCATCATTTATTGGTTTTATATCGAACCTTATGTATTTTTTGAAATGCTTTTTCTTTACATAATTTATACAATAATTTGTGTAATTGGTTAATCTTTTTTGTTTCCTGTCATTTACGGCTTTTGGATTTGCAACAATCAAGATGGTTGCCCTTATTTTGTCTGCTTGTTTAAGAATAATGTCTGCACCATGGTCTGGAACAAAATTACCAATTATAAGATAAATATTTCCAGAAATACCTAAATTTTTTTTAGCTTTGTTTTTGGGAATTGTTTTTACATCATCAATTATTCCGTGAGGGAGAATTTTTATCTTATTTTTTGGCATTCCATATTCTTTTTCCAAAATATCTTTAAAGAAATGTGCGTGTACTATTATATAATCTGAAGCCAAATTAATTAATTTATTTTGAAAAAAATAAAGTAGTTTTCTAAAGAAATTTTTAATAAAATTTCCCTTAAATTTTTCTTTCAGAGAGAGCGCTGTATGCATTGTTGTTATAATTTTGGATTTTTTAAATAAACCAAAATAAAAATAAAAGAAAAAAAAGGATAATCCGTAATATCCGAGAAGATTATATTCGTGCTGAATGTGAATTATATCATATTTTTTTAATTTAGATAAAATTTTAAGAAAAGATAAAGGAGAGCCTGCCCTATAAGTTACAGCATCAACATTAAGTTTATTTTTTTTAAGGGCTTCTTTTAGATAAACAGAATAACCTGATATAGCTTTCTCAGATTTCCTGCTTGGAAAAACCATTGCTATTTTCATTTTTGAACGACAGATTTCCAATATTTGATTGTTTTTCTTAAGCCTTCTTCAGGAGAAACAGTTTGACTCCAGCCAAGAATTCTTTTTGCTTTGGAAGCATCAAGCACCAGATATGGCTGATCAGATGCGAGCGGGCGATAAGGGTATCCTGGAGGATATTCTCCAAAATGTATTTTTTCCTGCGGAAAATCCAGTAAGTTAGCTATCTTTAAAGTCCATTCTTTATTTGTATACTCTTTTCCACCCCCTATATTAAATACTTGACCTTTTGCTTCAGGAGTTTTCATTGCAAGAAGATATGAATTCACATGGTCATCAACATACATGTAATCTCTGATAGAATTTGGGGCACCAATATAAATTTCATTTCCTTTTATCATTTCTGTAATTAAGTATTCTGTAAAGAAACTTTCATCATATTCCCTTCCAAAAGTGTTAGAATTTCTTAAAATAACTGTGTTAAAATCATATGCCTTAGTAAGCATTCTAAGATACATGTCAAGAGCACCCTTACTTACAGCATAAGGACTGGACGGCTCTAATCTCAGATCTTCTGTAAAAGGTTTATTTTCTGACTGGATTCCATAAACTTCTGCTGTTGAAGCTGAAATAAGTCTGACTTTTTCAGGCCCATACAAATCTCTTAAAGATTCTGCAATATTTACTGTTCCGATAAAATTTGTATCCTGAAACTCAAGCGGATGTTCAAAACTCATTCTAACAGGAGAAAGAGAGGCTAAGTGAAACACAATATCTGGCTTAATTTTCTTTAGAGCATCTCTTACAGAGGAATAATCTCTTATATCACAGGTTACAAGATTAAGATTATCTTTAATATCTTCAATAGCCCTAAAATCTCTTCCTATCACAGGCTGAATAAAACCAGAAACTTCATGTCCTTCTTCTAATAATTTTTTTGTTAAATTATTTCCTATAAAACCAGTCATCCCTGTAACAAGAGTTTTCATAAAACGGCAAAAAGAAACGAATTTATAAATTTATTGATGCTCTATAATATAAATATCTTTTTAAAGGATTTGTTTATAGGAATATTATGGCATTGGAGACCGCAGTAATAATTGCTGGAGGAAAAGGAACTAGACTTGAGGAAAAAACAGGGGATTTGCCTAAGCCAATGATACCTGTAAGAGGGGTTCCTCTGATTGAAAGAGTAATTAGATGGTTAAAAAAGAATGAAGTTAAAAATCTTGTTATTGGTGTAGCATATAAAAAAGAAAAAATAATGGATTATCTTAAAGATGGAAAAGATTTGGGGGTTAATATTATCTACACACATCATGATGAAAACGGGGGCACAGAAGATGCTTTTAAGGCAGCGATTGAACAGTCAGAAATACAAGATGAAAATTTTTATGCTATGAACGGAGACCAGATAACAGATCTCCAATTAGAAGGTCTTACTAATGCTCACTTAAAAAATGGAGCAGTAGCTACCTTAGTTACAGTTAAATTAAGAACCAATTTTGGAATTATCGATATTGATATGCAAAATAGAATTACAAAAATTCATGAAAAATGGAGTGTTCCAAATGTTCTTATGAATTCTGGAATTTATGTTTTTAATCAAAAAATCAGAGATTATCTTGTCGGAGGCAATATAGAAGAAAACACATTTAGAAAGTTGGCTAAAGAAGGAAAATTATATTCTTTTTATTATGACGGAGAGTGGATGACTGTAAATGATAAAAAAGAGTTGAAAAAAATGGAGGAATTTTTTAAAAAATATAATTCTGTGGTGAATAATTAATCTTGAATAGAAGAGGCCTCAGAAAAAAATAGTTCTGCTTCCTTACTTATTTTATTCCAATTAAAAAATCTTTTTACTCTTTTTAGAGAATTCTTAGAAAGCTTATTCCTTGAATTCTTATTTTTTATCAAAAGCTCTATGGCTTTAGTAAGACTATTTATATCACCAGGATTAACTAAAATGGCACAATTTCCAACTGTTTTAGGAGAAGCATCCATACTAGAAGCAATTATAGGTAATCCTGCCGCCATAGCTTCTATGTACACAACTCCAAAGTGGTTTCCTTGTTTTGGAACATGGACAAAAATATCCGATGCTGCATAATATTTTATAAGGTCATCTCCAAAGACATTAAGGATAAAGACTTTCTTATTCAGATTTAACTCTTTAATTAGATTATTTAACTTTTGTCTTTCTTCTCCATCTCCACAAATTAAGAATTTTACATCCTTAAATTTCTTAGAAACCTTTGATGAAGCTTTTATAAAACTAGATAAGTCTTTAGATTCAACTAATCGTGCAACGTTTAGGATTATTTTGTCATTTTTATTTTTCTTATACTGGCTCCTTATCTTAGAGACTTCCTGTTTGTCCACATTTTGAAATTTCTTTTGATCAATACCGATAGTAATTACCTTGGGTTCGAACTTATGGATCTTTTTACATTGATCTCTTATGAATTTAGAAATAGCAAATACATTTTTAACATTTTTTGCATTTTCCGCTTCTATATAATCATATCCTTCTAAAGATTCAATATAGGGTATTTTAATAAATTTATTTAATAATCTTAAAGAAAGAGTATCAGAATATTTACTAACCCATACAACATCAAACTTATCTCTATTAATTAATATCCAAAAGCTGGATTTTGCCATCCATCCGATATTACTCAAAACTCTTAAGACTTTTGTTATAAAAAAATTCTTGTTTATCTTTTTCGAGAGATTAGTAGAGAATTGTTTAAAGTCATTAGATCTTCTGAGTTTAAAAGAAGGAAGATAAATTGCTTTGGATAAGGGCCTTTTTTTAATGGGCTCTAGAGGGTCTTTTTTTCCTTTTTCAGTCAAAAAAATAATATAATGTCCTTTTTCAATAAGTTTTTTAGATAATTCTTTTATGTGGTTTTCTGCTCCACCATAAAAATAACCCACTTCTCTATGATTTACTAAGATCCTCATTAATAAAGCAAAAAGCTAAGATTTAAAAAATTATGTCTTCTAAAAAAAACATGCAAAAAGTGTTGGGGGTTTTATAACTAAATAAAATATTTATAAAAATGAAAATATTAAAAATAATAATAAAATATTTTTCCCTTATTAAACAAGGAGCAACTTTAAAAGATAAGTTAATTATTTTCTTTTATTTTATTAAAACACCCATCCATATGGTAAAACAAAAATTTAATATTAATTATAATCATAAACTTATAGGAGAGGTAACTGTTAAATCTAAAGATGGGATTTTTTTCTGTGGAGATAATATTTTTTCTGTATGGGCTGGGAGCAATTTTCATGAACAAGAGCTTAGAAAGTATTTTAATATTTCTGAAGGAACATTTATAGATATTGGCGCAAATATTGGAAAGTTTTCAATTATAATGGGAAAAAAGATTGGTGATAAAGGAAAGGTGTTAGCAATAGAGCCACATCCAGAAAATTTTAAAATTTTACAAAGGAACATTGAATTAAATAATCTAAAAAATGTTACTGCATTAAATCTTGCTTGTTCAAACAAAAAAGGAAATTTGCAATTATTTTTAGATGAAGACGGAACTGGAGGGCATTCAATAATTAAATCTAAAAAAACAAATGCAAGAAATAATAAGATCTGGGTAAAAGCAGAAACTTTAGACTCAATTATTAAAAAAGAAAAAATCAAAAAAGTTGATTTAATCAAAATTGATGTTGAAGGGGCGGAAGCCGAAGTTTTGGAAGGAGCTACAAAAACTTTAAAAAAAGATCATCCGAAAATTATCTTTGAGGCTTGGGATGAACAATATCTAAAAAAAGTAAAAGAAGTTTTAAAGCCCTTTAATTATAAAATTAAAAAAATTGCGCTAGAGAATTATCTAGCATATTAATTTCTCTTCCTCCTCCAAATCAACCCCCCTAAAAAAAATCCCTGACTAATAATTGTGGCAGTTCCTGCCCCGTAAACAGCAGCAAGATGTCCGTAAGGAAGCAGAGATGTAATGAGTATGTAATTAAGGAATATATTAAGTATTGTTGAGATAATGAGGAGTTTTGCGATTTTTTGGGGCTTGGATTGAGAGATGTAATATGTCTGGTAAAGTGCAGTTAAGGACAGGAATATTAATAGTACTGAGAATAATCTGAGGATATTTATTGCCAGAACATATTCAGAACCATAAACAATTGAGATAATTACTGGGGCAAATAAAAGGATAAAAATAAATGCAGCTATTGATAACATAAAGATAAGATTTCTCGATTTTTTTAGAGCTATTTCAAGCTTTTTTCCTTTCATTCTGCTGAATATAGGAAGCAATACAAGTGCAGCAAAACTAAGAAAAGGAGAAATTCCTCCAATCAAACTTAGGGCAGCTGTATAATATCCTATAAACTCTGCCTGAACAAAATATCCAAGCATAATCTTATCTATATTAGTAAAAAATATTCCTGAAAGAACTATTGCGCTCATTGCAATTAAAAATTTATTTGCTCCTTTTTTTTCATTTTTTGTTAAGTTAGTTAACCTGGTCTGACTGGTTTTTTTGGAGATTTGTTTTTTAAGAAATTCTGATTTTTTTATTGTAACAAGACCGAGACGCATTGCTGCAATAAGATAAACAACAGACAAAGAGATAAAAACATAAAATAAAATCTTTTCATCAGTAAGAACATATTTCAAAGACAGTAAAACAGCCAAAGGCACCAGAATAACTCTAAAAGCCTGTAGAATGATTTCATTGTGAAAAATTTCCTTGAATGAATTAGAAGCTATTAAAATAGACCTAAAGGTTCCTAGAATCTCTATAAATATTATATAAAAAGCACCTGCCAGCAAGGCTAAAAAGATTGGTTTTTGATAAATAACATCTGAGACAAATCTTGATAATGCTAAAAGTAAAATTACTGACAGAATTATAAGGAAAAATTTAATTTTAGCTAAATAAAATGTATATGCTTTTGCT
>Ga0209977_10000513_pt1 | contig 15261 bp, 16 predicted proteins | sample SumtaG_2_FD_183113 | JGI IMG/M metagenome (GOLD analysis project Ga0209977, IMG submission 183113) | Deep subsurface microbial communities from Indian Ocean to uncover new lineages of life (NeLLi) - Sumatra_00607 metaG (SPAdes) (version 2) | ecosystem: Environmental > Aquatic > Marine > Oceanic... | reverse complement strand
CCTTCTTCTCCTGCTCAAGTTGTCTATACCTACAACTTCATGCCCCTTCGCAAGAAGATGCAGAGACAAAGGAAATCCAAGATACCCATCAGCTCCGAACACAATTATCTTCATTTTAGCTTACCTCTCACTTTCTTTTCTATTTCTCTTATGAAAAACCTGACCTCATTAATTGCATATGTCTTCACCCACTCGGGATCTAAATTGGGGGCTTTAGGCCAAGGATTTAATATATGTGCGAATATTGTTGCGAATACATTTAGTATTGGGGGAGAGCCCCACTTTACATTCTTGATCGCTGCCAGGACAGTGTGGTATAATGGAAATCCGAAGGATGCTCTCTCGAAACCAGTTAGAACCCATCTTGTGAGCCCGTATTTTCCACTCGGTCTTAGTTCTCTGAAAGTGATTGAGGGGATCGTCCGGACTATCCAACCTGCTTGAGCCGCTTTTATTATGGCGTGTGAGTCGAAGGCGTTCCAGACATCTAAGCCGTGTATATCGTCCCAGCATTCTCTGCGATAGATTTTAGCAGCGTCACTGGCTCTGGCTAACCTGATGTCCTCATTTTCAGGTTTTCCAGCACATATCCCCAGAACGGGGTACTTCTCCATTCTCTTTAAGAGATGTTCCACATAGTTTTCTGGTATAATCGTGTCAGCGTCAAATTTCAGGAGATAATCCCAGTCTTTGACCATTTCTGTGGCTTTGGATATTCCAGCGTTCAGAGCCAGCACCTGGTTTATTCCTCTCAGTTTGTATTTGGGTCTTTTACCAGATAGAACTATTGCACCCAGTTTCTCAGCTATTAGCCGGGTATCATCGGTGCTCCCGTCATCTGACAGTATTAATATCTCGGGGGGGACAGTCTGGTTTAACACGGGTTTCAGTGTGTGGGTTATAAACTTCTCCTCGTTGTAGGCTGCGCAAACCGCGATGTACTTAACTTTCATTCTGGACACCCCTGAGTTTTGAGACTAGGTAGAGTGAAAACAGCATCATCGGTATGCGGACAATCTCAGCTGTATGCCAAACATACATCTGACTCGCCATTAAACTCGTGATACCGAAGACACCCACGAAAAAGGCAAGATCCTTTTTGGTGAAAATCATTCCTTTCTTTCGGAGTAGCAAGATGAAAACTCCGATTGCTATCATCTGGTAGCTGAATAGAAATATGTACCTCTGGCTTACATGGATTAAATGGACTTCTGGTTTGATACTGAAATACCAGAAAGGCATTTCGTAAAGGAATCCTGTTGCCGATGCACCATTGTAGGCCAAGGCTACGCTGTAGTTTATGTTTTTTGTCGCCTTCCAGCCAAGGTAATATAATGAAAAGATCTGAACTGTGTATTGTATGGGTGCTATAGGCCCCCATGCGAAGCCAAATAATCTATCATTGGAACCCTCAACAACGAAATAGAAGATATTTACGACGCTCACTGCGAAAGCTATCGTCAAAAATGCTGTTGCTATTTCTTTATACAATCTGCTTTCAGAGTTTCTTCCCATTATGTAGTTTAATGTCGCATAGAAGGGCAGTCTGTCCCTTAGCGTGTAGTAGTTTATGAATTTGAATAATTCAACTATGAAAGTGTCCAGTTCATACAGAAGCCACGGAATTATCTGGTTCATTACCTCCACTTCCTCATAATGGAGTGATAGATCCAGCCAGTCAGCCTAAGGAGGGCTATCACGGGGTTTGTCTGAACGAAGAAGTCAAGGGATATACGTCCATGTTTTAATCTGGTATAGGGGCTCTCAAAATGATATTTTGCCCAATTAGACTTACTATGAGGTTCATGGTGGACTAGTCCCTTAGGGATGGTGGATACCACGTAGCCCTTATCCAGAGCTCTCCAGTAAAAGTCCAGGTCCTCCCCATTATACCTGATTTTTTCATCGAATCCCCCGATATCGATAAAGTCCTCCTTGTGGATGGCCATAACTCTGGTGATAGGATGACGGTAGCCCTCCAACATGAGGACCTCCCCGGTTCTGATGTTAGCTATGAGATCCCACACTCTCTTATCCGGTCTAATATCGTCATCCATGAATGCCAGGACCTCAGCACATGCCATATGGGCTAGGTGGTTTCTGGCTAGTGATATCCCTGGGCTCCTATTTGTCGCGACCTCATAGGTGTATTCCTCCACCTCTGGGTTCTCCAGCGTCAGGATATTATTCTCCTTTAGCGTTATTATCAGGAGGCTCAGTTTAGACATGTTTTCACTCATTTTTATTCCTCCATTGAAGATAATCTTCAACTTCTTCGTTTGTTGCTAGGTCAAGTTTTCTGAGTGTCTTGAACCAGTCTGGTCTTTTGGCATTGCACGCCCTACAGGCAGGGCTATTAATACGATCCCTGTTCCTCTTGTGCCAAGCCTCCAGCATGTCCACCTCAGGAACTTTACCATAATTATACGAAGGGGGGCTGTCCGTACATTGTAATATGGTTCCATCCCACATCACGGCGTATGCCATGCCCTGGCAGGTCTTGTACTTGGGCATGATCTGACGCTCTCTCTGACCATTCGGGTAGATGAACAGGGGGCGAGTCGCCTCCCATGCCTCCTGAGAGGAGACATCCTGTATCCAAGTGGAGTCCTCTCCTAGGGCATCCTCTGAGGCCAGCTGAATGTCAGGCATCCGGTGAAGAGGAAATATCTTACGCTTGAACCCCTCGAAGTATTTGATCCAGTCATCAACCTCATGTTCGTTGTCCTTGCATACCATGAAGTGCAGCTCGATCTGTTGACTAGGATAGGCTTTCTTGGCGACGTAGTGGAAGGTGTTCAGAGCCTCGTAGAACTTATCTGCGCCGTGAACCTCCTCGTAGGTCTCCCGGGTTATCGCGCTTAGGCTGAAACGTACCAGCGTCATGTTCGGGTGAACCAGGTAGTCTCTGTGCTCGTAGAGGGTTCCGTTAGTATCCACAATCACCTTCATCCCCTTCTTCTGGGAATACTCGCATATCCACGGTAGCCGATCGTCAAGAAGGGGTTCCCCGTTTACGTAGGGGCAGATATGCTTCATCTGGGGGTATTCTGCCCAGTAATCGATGATGTACTTGAGCATCTCATCTGACATGCGACCCCGAGGTATATCATAGGCTCCACCTGCCTTGACATTACAGAATTTGCAGCTAAGGTTGCAGTAGTTCAAAGTGTCGATCTGGACATCCTGAGGGCACTCAACCCAGGACGGAGCTCGGCTCTCAGGGGCGTTTCTGATCCTATCATAGATGCTTCTTTTTAGCCTCCATAATGTAGAGTTGTTATTGACCACGCCTCTAAGTTTCTCCTTCAGATAGGTCATTCTAACAACTCACCTTCCGACCTCTCTGGTTTGTTTTCTTGCTAGTGATCTCCTCGTAGAACTTTTGCTTGAGGAATGCGATATAGACGGGGAGTCCCTTAGGGCTGTCATGTTTCGACATCCACACTTCCTTCTCCAGCTTATCGAAAAACTCTGTTTCATTTTCGATATGTTGCCCAACGATGTCTATCCCTCTCAGGATAAGATAATCGTATTTTCTTCGGTCTATCTTCTTTCCTAACAATACAGCTAGTGTATCCTCTGGAAAATGGACATTATGATAGTGCTTCAGTAATACCGTTCCCTTCTTTAAGTCCTTGATTTCCCGATTTGTAAGAGGGTATAGAAGAGGACTGTTTTCACTACTCACTCTCCCACCTCCATCTCAGCCAATTTCCTCCTCAGCTTCTCCTCATTTTTCATGTAATCGTAGTAAATGATCACCATCGCCAATAACATGAAGCCCATCCCCAGGAGTCCCAGAAAGAGGTACACAACAATATTCCAGACATTCATTCTGAGATCTCCTTTTGACTGGTTCTGGAAATCTTTTTGCCACAGGAAGCACACCAGTAAATTGGTGTGCCGTCAAAGTTTACCCGTTCCATCATATTGGATCCACAGCACTTCACTACCACCCTTTCCACTTCTGGGGGGACATCGCGCCCAATGAACCTGAGTGTGTCAGACTTTACGTGGTATCTTATCCCATGGTCATTGCAGAAATCCTCGAAAAGAGGCACTATCTTCGCATATTCTTGTCTGGCTTTTTCAGTCCTGGCACGTTTATCATAGTTCCATTTACCCAGAACTATGAAACCAACAAAACTTAGATCTTCCCAGAAGTTCAGAATATCCTGTAGAGTATAGGCGAAAATATCTGAGACGGGCCAGGGCTCCATTGAAACCCAAGTAGCATGAGGGAGCGTTTCACCAAGTTTGGGTATCCTATCCTGGGGAGAGGGCACCCCCATCTCATATTTTAAAGAAAACTCCTCGTATGGAGAAACAATCGTCATCCCATTCAGATTTCCGAAACATGTGGATGTACCCAGCTTCGACAAGGTTGCGGTGGGGATGCCCTGCTCTCTCAGATAATATACAAGTTCCTCGGTCTTCTCCTTGAGCTGGGGGAGATAGGGGTCAGTCAGAAAACTCATGAAAACCCCATCTACCTTGAGACCCTTATCTATCTGATGTCTAACGAGGTCAACGGGATCCTTCTTGGGGAGCCGGGGGGTTGAATATTTTTCTCGCCCCTGTCTGCTGGCAAGAGGTCCATAACAATAGGTGCAGCCGTTTGGACATCCTAATGCTACATTTACTGCGTGAGGGTTATCTACACCCAGAACCGCTTTAGCGGTTTCAAGTGCCATGCCAGAGGGGCTATAGAGTTCCCCTAACATTCTTTTTTCTCCCTCATGTTTCTGGAGAAGGTCATACACTCCTGATTTTCCTTATCGAAGAGGTATTCTCCACAATCCGTACAGAGAAACGTATCAGTGAATAGGGGATCCTTATTGGGATAGTGCCAGTGAACAGGACGCATGATACCCCTGCACCCTGGGCAGAGAATGGTACCCCTATTATCCTGGGCGATTACTGGAGGGATGACGGTCATTCCTTGACCTCCTCATCGGGAAACAGAATAGCAAGAATCGCATAGACTAATTTGGGTCCATCTGATGACTGCATGTGCCCCGTTGTCACTCCTCCAACGGAATAGGACTTTACTGATCCATCACTCCAGTGAAGGATCTTAATGTATCGCTGTTCCTTCATCAGAGCCTCAATGGCTTCTGACTTCCCAGCCTCCTTTTTGAACTTGGAATATTCCTTGAGAAGAGAGCTGTATTGTTCATCAAGGTATTTGAGGTTCCTGTTAATGTGTTCAATTATTGGGTTCCATCCCATAGGTATCGAGTAGAAGTCAAGGTTGATCTCTCCTTCAAGGGTAGATATTTCCTGAATACAGCTATTGCATAGTAGCTGGATATTATCATAGTCGATCAGAGCCCATATTGCTTCATGCTTCTCACAGCCAGTACACTTCATTGGCCCTCAGCTCCTTGCGCACGCAATAACTGTCTAATTGTTTTGAGCCAGAATTTCAGAAGTGGGGCCGTCATTATTAGGGCACCTACCGTTGAATAGATATCCCACATCTCAGACCTCAGCCTCATCAATCTTTTTGATAGTTATCTGCACGGTGTCGCCTACGTTGAGTTCAAGTGCTTCGTAGATGGGCTTTGGAATCGTGACCCTTCTGAGCTCCTGGACTGGCATTCGATAGGTTGATTCCCTCATAGTATTCCCATTGTATGTGGGTTGTATATATTTTTATCGCGAGATACCAGCTTTTTTCGCGCGCGCGCATTGCCCATGCCCTAAAACGCCCTCATTTCGGAAAAGGGGGCATCCCACCCATTTTTATTTACTTCGATGTAAGATGCCATGCCCCATGCTTGTATTCGAGGCTCTTGATCTTTGCATCGACTGCGCTTTGTTGCTTGTATAATTTGTCCTGCTTCGCCAGCTGAGCCTGAGATGGGTTAGTTATGAAGTAGATTTTCTGTATCTCCGTTTTTAGTTTCTCAGATCTCTCTTTCAGCTTAGAGTACCCCCGTTTGATGCCAGCATTAATCTTAGCTTGTTTAATTTTCTGTTTTTCACGTTTCTTCTTATGTTCACTTACGATTTTTGTGTAGTCGCTCCGGCTCACAATGATGACATCTTTATCCAGCCCTAATCCATCTGTCCGAGTCCACCATTCAGGAGGTGTATTCTTGTATGAAACTATGTCTTTGTCTTCTGGTCCTAGTTCAAAGCCTGTTTCCCTGCCAAATAGGCTTATAGCGTAGTCTTCAAAGTTTCGGGGGTCTTTCTTCAGCTTCTTGTAGAGGTAGTTAATCTTGTCCTTGTGGGGTTTTTCCTCATATCCATAAGGCAAGAGTCGACTAATGCCTACCCCTTGTTTTTCCAGAGACTTGACTAATTGCTCCACTCCGTATTTCATGTTTTTAGCCAAATCTCGTTTCCTAGTGCGTTCAGCCTTCTCCTGGGTGGGCGTCATATTCACTTCTTTAAACTGTGGTATTGCAGTGGGCGCACCATAACCCTCACCCACACCCATACAGGGGGCCACGGATATCGCTATGTCCTTACTATTGACCATGATCAGTGGGTAGTCTTTGGCATTGTAGAACGTTATATCCTCTTTACCTAGAACCTTGAGGGCCTTCACTATGTATTCTGTACTGTAAGTGCTTTCACCTATCTGGACAAATTCACCAGCCTTCTTTAACGCATCTGAGCTTATGTAGCCATAGAACCCCTCTTTCTCCGATTTACCCATTAGGGAGTCAGGAAGTTCACCTGGATTTAGGACAAGCCCCGCAACATGAGTAGCGTCTAGGTACATCCCTAAAGCCATGTAGTCCTCTTCATGGGGGGTGGCAAACACCTTCCCCCAGAGAGTCATAGTCTCAGAGGAAGGCTTGTTAATCAGGATCTTCGCTTTCTGTACACCGGGAGCTACTTTTTCACCAGGCGTATCTATCCCATACAGGTCAAGCCTACCTGGAGTATGAGCCCACAAGTCAGTCTCAGGAGCGATCTTGGCAAGCCTGGCTTCATCTACCTGCCTAGCCATAGGGCTGCGGGCAGCATGAAGCTTACGAGCATCAGCCTGTGAAATCTGCTTTACTTTACCTGGCAAAACATGTCGTATCGTAGAATGGATGCTGGGCTTGCCTTTTCCCCTAGTATAGCTATGAACCTGATAGCCTTCGCGCTTATGGGCTCTCACTGAATGTCGATGAGGCGTTTTACGGGTGCTTGAGCGTGTGCGCCTCGGATACTTGGGCCACTTCATCGTTTTAGCTCGTCTGCCCATGTTTATTCACATGATGGTATTAAATATAAAAAACTATACTCAGCTGAAGAGGCTATCCAATTTTCTTGAGAATCTGTGATAGAAGGCAGTTAGTGCAAGTGCCTGTGTGCTCAAAGGGCCTAATTGAAAAAACATCATCTCCTTTTGACTGCGTACACCACCACTGTGACCATGAAGATCACAAAGATGGACAGTAGATTGAGGCCTGCCTGCCCAGCACCAACCGGGGGACACTCTGGGCATTCCTCCCCATAAATTACATCAAGATTAATACGATCTATCTGTATCTCATGGGGCACATGACCCTGATCTATATGATAAAATCGGCCCCAAAATGACCCATTCTGGAAAAAGTGCTCTGCATCATTACCTAGTCCTGAGCACTCCCATCCAGCTGTTTCATTATAAATTAATGTGCCTATCTGATACCAGGATAAGGATGTAAAATTCCAGGCATGAATCTGAATATCATGCTGAGGATGTCCCGTATATGAATGATAGACATCCAGACATCCACAATTAGGATCTCCTAATATATTTGTAAAGTTAAATCTGACATCTAACCCAGGAATCTCGGCTACCTCAGATACATTATACCAGTCCCCATCGACAACATGTGTGGAGGATAGATCTCCATCATTCAGATTGCCAGCTATAATGGATATGGAGCTAGCAGTATAACTATAAGTTTTACAGGCCTCAGTTTGGTTAAGAATAGTTGGGAAAATCACCAGAGTATCTACAGCCCACTTATTATCAGTGTCATTAACATAGTATTTTACGCCTAACAGAGTCCCCGATATAGGGAGTGTAATGTTTTCTATTCCATAATCTGAGGTCCCGGCTAAAGCGGTGAAAGATGAATTGACTCCTCCTGGGGCACTAGTAGCATTATTCCAGAAAATATATCCACTAAGCCCCTCCACATCGGAAAAGGCCCCATATACTCCACATCTATCTCCCGCTATGGTTGTGTTAAATTTGATTACATCTATGACAGGATAATTAACCTGTGGTGCGTCCACGGCAGCTGTTGGGAAGATTATGAGAGTATCCGTCGCCCAATTCCCATCCGTGTCATTCACATAATAGGCCACGCCAAACTGAGTGCCTGAAACCGGGAGAGTGACAGCCTCCAGGGTAGAATTTGACACCCCTGTTAAAGCTGTGAAGCTGGAGTTTACGCCTCCTGGGGCAGATGTGGCATTATTCCAGAAAATGTATCCACTCAGCCCCTCTGCATCGGAAAACGCTCCATATATCTCACATATAGTTTCAGCTATTGTGGTGTTGAAAACAATTTCATTTATAGCAGGATAATTAACTTGAGGTACATCTATGGGAGCAGTTGGGAATATTATAAGAGTATTCACAGCCCAGTTTCCATCTGTGTCATTAACATAGTATTTGACTCCAACCTTCGTTCCTGATGAAGGTAGTGTAATATTCTCCAATGCTGAATCTGATGTTCCTGCTAGAGCAGTGAAGGAGGAGTTTACACCTCCTGGGGGAGAAGTAGCATTATTCCAGAAAATATATCCCGATAAACCCTCAACGTCGGAGAAGTCACCAGATATTCCACAAAGCTCTCCCGTCACCGTTGTGTTAAATTCTATCCTATCAATCTGAGGAACATTTACCGCTGCTGGAGCTTCGGCAGCCTCCACGAAATAGACTGTCTCAAAATTCACATTGGAAAAAGAACTATTAGCCCATCCACCAACTGCCTCATAATTACAGGCTCTAACTTTGTAATATCTCTCAGTCCCATTAACCACCTGAAAATCGGTATATTGTGTGGTAGTATTTTGGCCTAGATAATCCCATGATATTTTATCCGTTGAATTTTGAACCTCAAAGAAGTCCGTATCTGTGAGATTATGGGTCCAACAAAGTTCAACATAAGGCATTGAGGCATTAAAACCAGCACCGAATAGGTTGATGGGGTCAGGAGGGGTAGGTGGTGGTGGGGGTACTAGTCCCTCATATTTATAGACCTCATCATCAACATGGTCTACAATCCAGATACATATGCCATCTGTTGTGACGCCATATCCATCATCGCTCTGAACGGATATATCCCAAGATGTGATATAGGTTCCATTCATATGATATCTGTAAACCTCAGCATCATCGGGGCTGACGGTCCAGAAATAGTCACCATCTGTGGTGATTTCAGTGGTGTCTGTGCTCTGACCTGAGGTGTCCCAATGTTCATCAGTGTAAACACCAGCCATAGAATATTTGTAAACCTCTTTTGCGAAATAATCTAAGATCCAGATGTAATTACCATCGGTGGCTATACCGTATAGCCAAGTGGACTGGGCCGAGGTGTCCCAGCTATCAACATAGACGCCAGCCATAGTGAATTTGTAGATCTCAGAGTCGCCATAATCTGCGATCCAGATATTAGAACCGTCTGTGGTTATCCCGAATGCGTCATCACTCCCAGCACTATAATATATGTCCCATGAATCAACATACTCACCTATCATATTGTATTTGTAAACATAATCATCGGCGTAATCGAGAATCCAGATATTTGTGCCATCTGTGGTCAGACTTAAGGCATCGCCACTCTCACTGGATATGTCCCATGAGTCGATATAATCTCCCTCAGATTCACCCCATCCAGGTTCTGGATCTGGTTCAGGCTCTGGTTCTGAATCAAGAAAATCGTCTATTATAACTTGAAGATTTAAGATATCAGCCTCAATATGCCAGCTACCATCGAAATAGGCCTTAAAGGGGGTTTCATCCGGCATCCATACGAATGTCTCTATTTCACGATAGAATGAATAGTGTTCCCAGCTTGGTTCAGGCTCAGTTTCATAATCTATGTGCAGATATGCTCTTCTTATTTCTAAACTTTTTCCATCCCCTTTTTCTTGACATATGATATATATTTTAGCAGAGTTTATTTTTATCCAAGTATCCAGTTTTATACTTAAATCAAGTGTTTTATAGAGCCAGTCTTTCTCAAAAATAATATTCCCTTCATGAATGAAAGAATAGCCATCATCATCAGAAACATAAATTTTAACATTACCCCCTTTTGATTTACCCTCCATATAAAGTGTAACACTGTTTATTGTGCCAGATTCAGAGGAATATGAAAATCCAAAATTACCCTCTTTAGCTCCAATATTCTTGGTTTTCAATAAATCTGTACCTGTATCATGTAGATAAGGAGAAACACCTTTTTCATCCCATTCATTGTAAGTGAAATCAAAATTAACACACCAAAGCTGTTCCTGTTCAGCATATGCAACAGGAATAACTATAGCTAAGAACGGTTGGATTATTGTAGTCAGAAGAATCAGGGTTAGAAAAAGGGTCTTCCTAGGGGCCCTCATGGTTAAGTGATTACCTCCATAAGCCTGAATGCGAGGTCAGTCATCGTGTTGACGACTAGGCTGAACATTGAGATGAACCAGCTGGTTATATTCATCACGGTCTGTATGTCGCCCAGGAATACGCTGATCTCTCCTTGGACGCGTCCCCTTCTGGCGATGCTTTCAACCCACCAGATGAAGAAGAACAAGGGGATTACGTCTAGCCATGTGTAAACGTCGAAGTAATTCCACAGATTTCCTAAGCCACTGGTCACATCGCCTGTACCGTCGATTAAGCCTGTTATGATCTCCCCGATCTGGATTACCAGGCTGACCATTCGTGTGTACCAGTCGACGAAGAAGCCGAAGATGCCGAGGGCTATCCTGAACTGCTGGACTATGAGCAGTAACAGATTAGATATGCTTTCGGCGAAGTAGGTTCCCAGCGCAGATCCATATATGTAGACCTGGCTGAGGTAGTTGCCTATGCCAAAGAAGTTGAATGCATTGTCTATTAGCCAAGACAGGTAGAACTCGGTTGTGGTGGTCACAAACACGAGGTCGCCGTCAGCTGCTGGCCCATCTACGTAGTCAGCTAGAAGGTCAAGCCAGGCGTAGTAATATGTGGTTCCTATGATGAGGTTTGAGTTGAACGTGACATTAAAGTTGCCATTGGTTATCGTTGTATCCGTGGCTTCTATTTCGTCCTGGTCATTCTTAATCGTGACAGAGGTAAATTCGTCATTAGGGGGATACGAGGCAGAAGAAATGTTCCCATCGGTTGTTGTGGAATATCGTACACTCCCGAATATCTGAATCGGTGTATTGATTTCTGCCGATGATGTGTTTGAGCCAAACTCATGGGTCACAAGTCGGTTGATTAGGTCTACATAATCTGTCTGCATATTCGTGAAGTTAGCGTAGCCTCCGCCAGCATCCTCTACGTGGGCTTCAAGGTCCATGTCATCATACTGGGTAATATCCCACTCAACCCTGATCTCGAAGGTGGCTATACCCTCGTCCCCATTCTCAGCCCAAGAACATGAGCTGGTGTCCAGATCGAAGACCCCGGCCCCTGTCTGGATAGCCCATTCTGGGGTACCCGTTAGGTTTGTGGCTCTGAACTCTCCGACGACCTCCGTTCCATTCTTGATCTGAATGTAGATCTTCTCGATGTTCGTAGGTCCATCAACATTGTCAACCACTGCTTTGAAGGTGTAGTACTTCTTCATCGCATAGCAGTTGTCGATATTATCCATATTTGTTATAGTAAGACTCGTTATGAACCAGTGTAGAACTATCTCTGTTTCACTTAATGATGTTGAAAAATTAGCTATTTTAGTGGTATCATTATATGTGAACTCAATCTCTAATCCATCGTCCATAATAAATCTGGGTATATCCATTAAGGAACAATTGACTTCTATAGGGACTACGCCACTACCCACTAGTTGAAAAGTCAGTGTACTATAGGGAATAGAATACGCCTCAATAACAGCAGAAGTCAGGTTACCACTGAGCCCTGCCACAAAGGGATAATCAGTTGGTCTTGTCCAATTATAAACGGTATTAGTGCCATCTGTTGTGAAGTTTATTTGCATATCTGATGTAGAAACTTCATAGAGCACAATGTCGATTGAACCTGCAACTGGATAGATCCCCCAATATGTGGAGCCGAATAATATTCTATTGCTCTCTAAGCCCATATGTGAAAAGCCTATGTCTGCTCCTGCTGTAACATCTGCATTATCTATGTGTAAAACTACGTCTTCATGAAGTACACCCTCTATGGCATTAGAACCCTGAATCTGGACTATTACCTGAGTTAATATGATAAAAACTAGAAGAAATAACCCGTAAGTTTTAGATTTCCTCATTGATGACATTAAGATCCCTCATAGAGAATCACATATCGAATCTTAAATGAGACATTATTACATGCAATGGCAATGAACTTACCATTTGCTGAGATATGGTAAGTGACAACCCCTTTCACATTCGCCTCATCAATCTTAGCATCACGGTTGAATACAACTACCCCATCTTTAAAAACCTCAAACTCAGATTGAGCAGTTATCGGATCGCCTAGGACATATTTGCCTGTAATGCTCATGGGGATAATCTCTACCTCATCCTTGAAAATTATATAAGCACTGAAATTCGTCTCTGCTCCTTCATAAGTTTTCAAATAAGTATCCCACCAGTTATCCTCCGAATAAACAGTCCCAGAATTATCAACCAAAATATTGTATATCATAGCATCCGAACCATAGTCCCGCTTCCAGACTTTGGTCCATGTTGTGTAGTCTCCTTCTAAAGCCCCAAGTCCAAGCACATTGTCGGTGACGTTGACCAATTCTCCCCCGTAATAGCTGTACCAGTGCATTCCCGTGATGTTCTCAGATTGAAGCTGTCCTGGCCAGAGCTCAGTAGCGAAAGGATTACCCGTATAGCGTGGCCCAGAATCGGCTAATTCCTGGTCATAGGACTCCTGAAGATGCTGGAATTTCTCAGATAATTCTGTATACTGGTCTTGAGATTTCTTAAGCTGTGACACTATTTTTGGCATGTAGGCTAGGTTTCCCACGACTAGAATGAAGCAGAAACTCACAATTAACGCAAACTTCTTATCCATTATTATGATCCCTCATAAAGCATCATTATCGTCTTGAAAGTATCTACATTGTCATTCAGAACTTTATACACCTTCAAAGCAAACAAAGTTAAAGTTATTGCCCCATGTCAGTCCAATAATGTATTTGCCATCCCCTCTCATAACGTCAGAAAACCACATCCAAGCAACTGGGTCAAAAGTGCTAGGGTGCGGGGCAGTCCATACATTAGAGCTCTCTTTCCAAACCTCTAAAATATCCCAGTCTCCAGAGGTTTCATTGTAAGGTGTTAGTATCATATATTTTCCCATGACTGAAAAAGAATCGTAGCCTAATGCATTGTATGTTAGCTCCAGGTTCTTATATATTCCCGCATACTGGTAAGCATCTCCTATATACCCTACTCCGTTTGATGGTGAAGCATATGTTATGCTGCCGTCCTCTAAACTCAGAACCACATGACGCTTCCGTGTTCCACCCACACCTTGGGCATTTGTCTCCGCAAAGAGAAGATGGAAACAAGTATCCGTGAAAATACCATTACAATCGGACACATCATCGAGGACAAGTGTATCCTGTGTCCATTTATGTGTCCAGCTAGTATAGTCTCCTTCAAGAGGAACAGCCCCAAGTCCAAGCACATTATCAGTGACATTGACAAGCTCTCCTCCATAGTAGCTGTACCAATGCATCCCCGTAATGTTCTCAGACTGGAGCTGGCCAGGCCATAGCTCAGTGGCAAACGGATTGCCTGTATAACGGGGCCCAGAATTATTTAGTTGATTTTCATAGGACTCCTGTAATAGTTGAAAGTCCTCTGACAATTCAGAGAGCTGCCTTTGTGTTTCCTGTAACTGATCTAGGGATTCAAGGGAATCAGCCTTTAACTGTGAAAGCGTGTTCATCATATTGACGCCATAAGCTATGCCTCCTAGTGAAACCCCAAGAAGCACAATAATTGCGATACTTTTTCTAAAACCCTTGAGACTCATTTTTTATGATCCCTCATAGAGTAAAGCTATGATTGACATATCAGGATTTTCAGTATTATCTGCTATTACAGTAATATATTTTCCATTTGAGCTTATAGCCCAACCCCAAATACCTTTAAAGTTTGCGATATCTCCTGAACAGTTATGGGTAAATACCTCTAAGCCATCCTTGTACACTGTGAAATTATCACCCGCATATGAATTAGTAAAAACCACATATTTGGCTGTTATACTACTTGAATAGTGGTAGCACCAAAATAAACCTAGCATATCTGCTAGTTCTTCAATTTCAGTAATTTTCGTTTCTGACCCATCATATTCTACTACGATTATGTCGTCATCATACTGCTGGCACAGGTAAACTATTCCATTATTGTCTATTGCCTCTATGGACAAGTCATCGCCTTCTCCAAAGTCTTTAGCCCAAACCAGACTCCATGTATCATAGTCTCCTTCAAGAGCAGCACCCCCAAGTCCAAGCACATTATCAGTGACGTTGACTAGTTCTCCTCCATAGTAGCTGTACCAATGCATACCTGTGATGTTCTCTGATTGGAGCTGTCCTGGCCATAGCTCAGTGGCAAATGGATTGCCTGTATAACGGGGCCCAGAGCTATTTAATTGGCTTTCAAGTTCCTCCTGAAGAAGTTGAAAGTCCTTAGACAATTCCGTGTACTGGTCTTGAGATTTTTTAAGCTGTGAAGTTATTTGTGGCAGGTAGATTAGATTCCCCAAAGCTAGAATGAGGCAGAAACTTGCTATTAGTGCAAACTTCTTATCCATGTTATCATCTCACATCATTCGTGTTTCCAGTTCCTTATATAAAATATGCCTGTCAATGCTAGGAGCAGAACCAGAAGAGAAGAAATGATCTTCTTTTTCATTGCACTACCTGTCTCATCAGGATTACCAGAGATCCTTGAGGCCCTTCTTCAGTCGTTTCCCGACTTTATGCTTCTTCAGGTCCTTCTTCACCGTTTTGGCTAGGCTTTTTGCGTTCTTCTTGATGGTGTTCTTCAGGTTCTTTTCGCTGTCTTTCAGCTTTTTCAGTTTAGCTCTCTCACTCTTGAGTTTGCCTTTTCTAGTCTCTTTCCTCTGCTGCTTTC
>Ga0209977_10000512_pt1 | contig 15262 bp, 13 predicted proteins | sample SumtaG_2_FD_183113 | JGI IMG/M metagenome (GOLD analysis project Ga0209977, IMG submission 183113) | Deep subsurface microbial communities from Indian Ocean to uncover new lineages of life (NeLLi) - Sumatra_00607 metaG (SPAdes) (version 2) | ecosystem: Environmental > Aquatic > Marine > Oceanic... | reverse complement strand
TTTTAGAGCCCCAACCTATTTTAGATGAAAAATATGCCTGGCCTCTTTACAATATGAAAAATGTTATTTTGACAGGAAATCCTGCTTATGTTAATATTGGAACAAAAAAGAATTTTTCTGGTTTTGATATTTTAACTTATCATGGTTTTTCTTATTTTTTTTATGTAAACAACATTCCCAGTCTTATTAAAAAAGGACTTAATGCTCCTGAGAAGGTGATGGCTTATCTTTTAAAAAATAGACATCTTGCACCAACATACACATCTGCTCAATATTTTCCTTTTGAAAAAGACGAACTTCTAATCAAAAAAATTCCCGATATTTTTGTTTCAGGACATTCTCATAAATGTGCTATATCTTCTTATAAGAACATCCTTTTAATCTCAACATCTTCATGGGAAGAAGAAACAGAAAATCAAAGAAGAAAAGGAAATATACCTGATTTTTGTAAGGTTCCGATGCTTAATTTAAAAACAAGAGCAATTAAAATTTTGGATTTTGAATGAAATGATAATTGAAGACAGGGTTTATGGGGAAGAAGAAATAAACGAACAAGTTTTAATAGACTTGATTAGTTCTGTGCCTGTTCAAAGATTAAAAGAGGTTTCTCAATTCGGTATGCCTGATGAATATTATCATCTTGTAACCTTTTCAAGATTTGAGCATTCTATTGGGGTCATGGTCCTTCTTAGAAAACTGAATGCTGGTTTAGAAGAACAAATCGCTGGTTTATTGCATGATGTTTCACATACAGCTTTTTCCCATGTTATAGATTGGGTTATAGGAGATCCTACAAAAGAAGACCATCAAGATAAAACCCTTTTAAAAACATTTGAGGAAACCAAAATTAAAAACATTCTTGAAGAACACGGATTTAATTATAAAAAAATTGCAGAAGCAAAAAATTATTCTCTGTTAGAACAACCAGCCCCCAATCTTTGTGCTGATAGGGTTGATTATTCATTAAGAGAAATTAAATTTTTACATAGCGAGCAAGATGCAGAGAAAATCTTAGGGGATTTAAAAAATATTAATGGAAAAATAACTTTCGCTTCTGTTGAAGCTGCAGAGCTATTTGCAAGGCATTATGTTAATTTAAATAAAGAGCATTGGGGAGGAAAAGAGGCAAAAGCCCGTTTTCATATTTTAGCAAATATTTTAAAAAAAGCCATAAAAGAAAAAATAATCTCTATTGAAGATATGATGAAAACAGATAAAGAAATTATAAAGGTATTACATAAAAGTAACCATGAAGAAATATTATCCGGACTAAGGATCCTTAGAAATGGTTTTTATTTGAAAAAAACAGAGAAAGAAGGAATTATTCTACAGAAGAAATTTAGATACATTGATCCTGAATTTTTTCATAATGGAAAAATTATTTCCTTGTCTGAATTTTCAGAAAAATATAAAAAAACTTTAGAAGAAGAAAGAACGCGTTCTCTAATTAAAGAACAATTTTTAATAATCCCTATAAAATGAACATGCAACAATATTTTGAGACAATAGAAAGCGAGACAAAAAAGATTTATAAAGTTGCAGAAGAAGCTAGAAGCAAGGGATTTGATCCTGTTTCTAAGGTAGAAATTACTCTGGCGCGAAGTCTTGCTGAAAAAGTTGTTGGGCTTATTTCTACAGTTTACCCTCAGATTAAAGATTCAGGAATAGTTGAAAGAATTCTTGAGCTTGAGAAAGAACATGGAAAACTTGATCCAATGGTTTCTTTTAAAATTGCTGAGGAAGTTGCTAAACAGAAATTTTGTAAGTTTCCAAGTTTAATTGAAGCAATAGAAGCTGGAATAAGAGTTGGTTTTGCGTATATAACTTTAGGTGTTGTTTCTTCTCCTATTGAAGGATTCACAGGACTTGAACTTGGAAAAACAAAAGATGAAAAAGACTATTTTATTGCGTATTTTTCAGGACCAATAAGAAGTGCAGGAACCACAGCATCATGTCTTGCTTTAATGTTAATAGATTATTTAAGAGGAATTTTTGGTTATGCAAAATATGATCCAACCCCTAACGAAATTAAAAGGTATGTGACTGAAAACCAAGATTATCATGACAGGATTACAAATCTACAATATATGCCGACAAAAGAAGAAATGACTTTTCTTGCAGAAAATATCCCTATACAAATTGATGGTAGTCCTACAACACATTTTGAAGTTTCAAATCATAAAAATCTAAAGAGAGTCAAAACAAATTATGTCCGTGGAGGAATGTGTTTGATTTTTTCTGAGGGACTTGCGCAAAAAGCAGCAAAAGGTTTAAGGCTTTTGAACAAAATGAAAGAAAAAGGCCTTAATTCAAATGGTTTTGATTTTCTTGAAGAATATATTAAACTTCATGAAAAAAGGGACACTGGAAAAGCAGACGAGTCTCCAACATATATACAGGATCTTGTTGCTGGAAGACCTATTTTTGGGCATCCTTCTGAATCTGGCGCATTTAGATTTAGATATGGAAGGGGAAGAAGTTCTGGATTTAGCGCAACATCAATACATCCCGCCACAATGGAAATTACAGACGGTTTTATTGCAATAGGAACCCAGCTTAAAACAGAAAAACCAATGAAAGGGTGCATAGTTACTTCATGTGATTCTATTGACGGGCCAATAGTTAAATTATTCAGTGGAAGCGTAAAAAAAATTAAAACAAGAGAAGAAGCAAAGAGGATTTACAAAGATGTTGAAGAAATAATTTATTTAGGAGACATCCTTTTTTCTTTTAGCGATGTAACTAATAGGAATTTCCAACTTATTAAGCCAGGTTATGTGGAAGAAATTTGGAAACTTGAGTTAAGAGAAAAAAATCCCTCTCTTGAAAAAAATATGGATTGTTTTAATGTTGATTTTGAAGACGCAATAAAAATAAGCAGGGAAAATGACATGCCTCTTCATCCAGAATATATTTTTTACTGGACCCAAATATCTAAGGAGCAATTTGAAGGGCTTATATCCTGGTTAAAGCACGCTAAAATTGACAAAAAAATCATCCTTCCTTATAAGAAAACAGAACATGAAAAATTTAAATCAGGAAAAAGAGCGCTTGAAATTCTTGGCATTGAGCATGATGTTGTAATTGAAAATATTATTATCAGTTTTAAAAACAGTAAGGCATTATTTGCTAATCTTGGGATTGATCCTGGGCTTTTAAATAAGGAAAAATCACTCAAAGAAGAAATTTCTCGGTTGGAATTAAAGATAAAAGAAAGCGAGGAATCAATTCTTTCTTTGGTAAACTCTATTTCAGAATTTGAGATAAGAGATAAAGCAGGAGATTTTATCGGAGCAAGAATGGGAAGGCCTGAAAAAGCAAAGTTAAGGAAACTTACAGGAAGTCCAAATGTTTTATTTCCTGTTGGAAGAGAAGGAGGAAGATTAAGAAGTGTTCAGGCAGCTTGTGAGGTTGGAAGTGTGGTGGGAGATTTTCCAATTTATTATTGTGAAAACTGTAAGCATGAGACTATTTTTTCCATATGTGAAGATTGTGAAAAACAATGCAAAAAAATGTTTTATTGTTTTGAATGTGAAGAAACCAGCTTTAAAGTTTGTGAAGAACACCAAAATTCTAAGCCATATTACAATAGGTCTATTGATATCTCTCGTTACATGGAAAAAGCAAAAGAAAAACTTAGGCTTTCTAATGGTGAAGTCCCTCTTTTAATTAAAGGAGTGAGGGGAACAAGTTCTGAAAACCACCTAATTGAACCTCTTACAAAAGGAATTTTAAGAGCCATGTTTGATTTGCAAGTAAATAAAGACGGAACAATAAGATTTGATGCAACAGAAATGCCGCTTGTATCTTTTAAGCCAAAAGAAATTTCTGTAAGTGTTGAGAAACTGAAAGAAATTGGTTATACCAAAGATATTTTTGGAAAAGAACTTGTTAAGGATGACCAAATTTTAGATTTAAAGCCCCATGATATTCTTCTTCCGAGTTCTCCAGACTCTCCTGAAAGAGCAGATAAGGTTTTTATGGATATCTGCCATTTTGTTGATGAATTATTGATAAGATTTTATGGTATGAAGCCTTTGTATAATATTAAAAAAAGAGAAGATCTTGTAGGAAAATTAGGGGTTTGTATGGCTCCTCATAATTGTGCAGGAGTTATTTGCAGAATTATTGGTTTTTCAAATACCTTGGGATTGTTTGCAAGTCCTTTTATGCATGCAGCAATAAGAAGAGACTGTGATGGGGATGAGGCTGCAATAATGCTTTTAGGAGATGTCCTTTTGAATTTTTCAAAAGAGTTTTTACCAAGTCATAGAGGAGGAACTCAGGATGCTCCTTTGGTTTTAAATGCAAGAATAAATGCAGGAGAAGTCGACGAGCAGATCCTTGATTTTGAACTTGTTAATGAGTATCCTCTTGAGCTTTATAGAAAAGCTGAGCAAAGAGAACACTCTTCTAAGGTAAAAGTTTACGATGTAAGAACAGCTTTGAAAGAAGGAAAAGAGCCTTTTGCAAATCTAAGACACACCCATAACACCTTAAATATAAATGAAGGAGTTGGCAGTTCAAATTATAAACGCCTCGCTACGATGCAAGAGAAAGTTAAGCATCAGATGGAACTTGTAGAAAAAATTCGTGCTGCAAATACATCTGAAACAGCACGACTTATAATTGAAAGACATTTTATAAAAGATATGAGGGGGAATCTTAGAAAATTCTCAACACAAGAATTTCGTTGTGTAAAATGTAATGAAAAAATGAGAAGACCTCCTTTATCAGGGGGTTGTTCAAGATGCAGCGGGAAAATTATCTTTACAACACACGAAGGAGGTGTGAAGAAGTATCTTGAGCCTGCATTAGAGCTTGCAAAAAGATACAATCTCTCACCCTACATAAAACAAAGTCTTGAACTTACAAAAAGACATATTGATTCTGTTTTTGGAAAAGAACCTGAAACACAGGAAACAATTGAGAAGTGGTTTTAAGAAAATTTAAATAACCTTTTTCTTTTTACTTATTATGAAATTAAATGTGAAGCACGTTTTAATTTTGTTAATTATGATCTCTTTTTTAGCAGCTTATTTTTTTCCAGGTGTTGGAAAAAATGAGACTATTCAAACCTTGATAACATTTGTTGGAATCTTGTTTGGTATTATTGTTGGATTTTTTATTACAGATTTATATGCAAGATATCAAGGCATAAGAAACAATGCGGCTCTTGATTCAAGTTCTTTGACAACATTTTATTCTTTTGCAAAAATAATTGGAAAAAACAAGAAAAGTAAGAAGTGGTTGGAAAAACAAAGAACCCTGATAAACAATTATGTTAGAAAATTTATGCCTCTTCCTTGGGATAGATATTCTGAGACAGAACCTGAATTTTCTGCGATAGTAGAATCTCTAGGCGAAATTAAATATGATACTGATAAGGAAAATGAAACCTATTCAAATATTCTAGCTGTTGTCTCTGCACATTCTGATTCTAGAGAAAAACTCGTGATGTTTGGTAAGGATAAACTTTCCTGGGGGGAATGGTTGGTGATTTTATTTTTAGGTGCTTTATTATTAGTTTCTTTATTTTATACCAAAGATGCAACGATGACTTCTACAATTTTTACAGGGGCCCTCGCTTCGGCGATTCTTATTTTGTTATTTGTTGTAAAAGATTTAAATAATTTGAACTTTGGAGAAAGTGCTATTTCTGTAGAGCCTTATGAGAGGGTTTTAGATGCTATAGGAAAGCCAAGATTCTACAGAAAGAAAGGAAAATTCTTGAAAAATCTTTTAACGATTAAAACTAGGGGTAGTTCTAGAATAAATAAAAGATAATTTTTTGTTCTTAAACTTTATAAGTTAATTTTACTTATTTATTGGATGGAAGAAGAAAGAGAGCAAGATCCCAAAGAATATAAAAACCCGTTATTGAATCTTCTTAGACTGGAATGGTCTCATTTAGGTAGACGTAAAAGAATTTTCTTTGCCCAGTTAATGCTTTTTACAATAGCAGGACTTATTGGTTTGTTAACACCTCTTGTGATTGGGCTTATTTTTAATTCGATTCAACAAACAATTTCTTCTCCAGCAGAATTGAACAAATTAATCTTTATGATTTTTTTACTTTTAGCGATTACTATTGGCTTTTGGATTTTCCACGGAATAGGCCGATTTTTAGAACAAAGGACAGGATTTTTTGTTCATAGAAATTATGCTAATTCTAAGATGAAAAAAATATTAGAACTTCCTGTCAAATGGCATAAAGACCATCATTCAGGAGATACTATTGATAAAGTGAATAGAGGGAGAACTGCCCTTTCTAATTTTTCTCAAGACATGACTTATGATGTAGTTTATGCTGTCTTGAATATTTTTGGTTCTTTGATAATTTTATTCTTTGTAGACGTAAAAATAGCATCTTTTACCTTGGGATTTTCATTGATAACTCTTTTCATAATCATGAAAGTTGATAAAAAATTGCACAAATATTATCAGGAATTGAATAAATTTAGTAATAAATTATCTTCAGCTGTTTATGATTATTTAAGTAATATCATAACTATTATAACACTTAGATTGAAAAAAACTGTTTCTACTGAAATTGATCGTAGATTAATGGCTAGTTCTGAAACACATAAGAAGAAAATATTGTTAGGTGGATTTAAGTGGGGATTTGCAAGTATTGCTATAAGTTTAATGACAGTCCTTGTTTTAAGTTATAAAGCATACACAGACTATTATTCAACAGGGATAATTATGATAGGAACCCTCTACATTCTTTATGGTTATTTAAGCAAGGTTGGAAATACTTTTTTCACATTTGCTTATTTGTATGGAAGTATGGTTCATAAAAATGCAAGAGTTTCAGGCGCATATCCAATTGATAAAGCTTTTGAGGAGATAAGAACAACTGTCGGAGGAAAACTTCCTATTAATTGGGAAGAAATTGAGATAAAAGATATTGATTTTACTTATGATAAGGAAGGAGAGATTCAACACATAGATCATGTTGGGCTTAAATTCAGAAAAGGGCAAAAGATAGCTTTGATTGGTGAAAGTGGTTCTGGTAAGAGCACTATTCTTGCATTAATGAGGGGTCTTTATACTCCTGAAAAAGGAAAAGTTTATTGTAATAGGGAAGAGCTAAAAAATGGTTTTGAAAAATTAAAATCACATATTACCCTTATTCCGCAAGACCCTGAAATTTTCAATAACACCTTGAGATATAACATTACAATGGATATTCCTGTCAAAAAAGAAGACATCGAGGATGTTGTGTTAATGGCTCAATTTGGGAAAGTTGTTGAAAGACTGGAAAAAGGATTAGAAACAAATGTTTTGGAAAAAGGAGTCTCTTTAAGTGGTGGAGAAAAACAAAGATTAGCGTTAGCTCGAGGGTTGCTTGCTGCGAGAAAGAGTGAAATTATTTTATTAGATGAACCGACAAGTAGTGTGGATAATTTAAATGAGATGAATATTTATAGCGAGGTCTTTAAAGAATTTAAGTACAGAACAATCCTCTCATCTGTACACAGATTGCATCTTTTGAAAATGTTTGATTATATTTACATGTTTGAAAAAGGAAAAATAGTTGCAGAAGGAACCTTGGAAGAGATAAAGAAAAATCCAAGGTTCATGTATATCTGGAAAAAATATGGATTGACAAAAGAGATTAAGTGAAAAATAAAGGAGGATTGAAATGAAAAAAGAATTTTGGAGAGATTGGAAAAGAAAAACCAAACTAGAAGAAGCTGCAATAAAATCACTTAAAATAGGTAAAAAATTAATCTTACAAGAAATTCCAAACTCAAAGATCCATTCTATTTATGTAAAAGGAAGTTTTGTTAGAAGAGAGATGAATAATAAAAGTGATGTTGATATTGTAGTAATAGTTAATGATAATAAATATATTAAAGATATTAAAGATTTATATGAAAAAACTAAGGGCAAACATAAACCAGATATGGGAATTGGAGCACATTCTTTATGGGAATTAAAAAACAATAAACGTTTTGGAAAATCTAAAAAACTTAGGGCAAGCCCATACACTTTTATTAGACAAATAGAAAGATATAAATTAATTTTTGGCAAAAAACTTAATCCAATAACATATTCTAAGAAAGTTGATGATAAAAGATATCTTGAAAATAGAATTAAAACCTTTAGAAATCTTTTTATTCCATTATATGGAGAAAAAAAGATTGGTTTTTTAGACTTAATCAAACAAGTTTTTTGGTTAGTTGAATCAGAGGAAAGGGCTAAAAGCAGAAACCCCCCACATAATTGGAAGAAATTAGCAAAATCCATTAAAAATAAAAATCACATAGTTCAGGATTCCTTAAGATTAAGATTAAAACCAACTAAAGATAAAAAGATTAGAGAAAGATATCTTAGGAAACTTGAAAAACACCTCGATAAATTAGAAAAAGCAGCAGGTTAAGGCAGCAGATAAAAAATAATTGTTGGGAGCAAAACACCTCTTTTAGTATAGTTTAATTTACCTTATTTACGTTCACCATCCCACATTCCAGTTAATGTAATGATGCCATCAGATGTACCATAAATGCTTGTCATATTTACATTGAACCTTATATCTCCCCACATTTTTTTATAGTCTGGAGCAACTCCTCTCAAGCGAAAATTTTGAGAGCCAAGATAGAACTCTAGATTGTGTGAAGTCATAGTTGTGTTTATTCTTCCGTTAATAATGTTTCCATATGCGTTTTGAAGAGGATAGAGCACACCATCACTCTTTCTTTGGATAAGCCATCCAAAACCACTAAAACTCCCAATTATTTTATAAACATCCTTACTATATCCTGGTGCAAGTTCACCTGTCTGGGTAAGATTGAGATAATTTACATCCATAGACCCTTTGAAGTTATCATTACCAAAATCACTTCTAGTTGAAAGATCCCATGTTCCTGTAATATTAGTGTATTGTGGAGTAGGAGGAGTAATTGGGTCACTAACTGGATCCTCGATTTCAGGTCCCATTGGATTCTTAATACCTTCTTCACACCCCCCTAAAAGAAAAAAGCCTCCTAATACAGCAGCAGCCTTAAGAAAACATCTTCTTGATAATTTTCCTTCTCTGGCGATTCGATCAAGGTTCATTATTCACCATAGTTTTTGTAAGTTTAAATAGATTATTATGGTTAAGGCAGCAGATAAAAAATAATTGTTGGGATTAATAAGCAACCCATCATATTCGTTCTTCTTACACCTAAAGAAATACAATAAATTCCTGTAAGAGTCGAGATTATTAAGACGATGAGGCCGAGAATGTTTGAAACTAGGAGTATGATGATTGTTAGAATGATTAGGGTTATTAAAGATAGTTTTGCATAGTTTATCTTATTTATCTTTCTCGAGAAAAATTTTGCAAGAGAAATAGTAAGGAAAAAAGCAACTATTCCACTAATCAAAGATGCCGACAGAATTAGGACTAAAATCTTCCAAGAGAAAGCCCCAATTATTTTTTGAATTGCGACAGCAGCCCCTGTTCTTGTTCTAGAAATAATGTAAAGAGAGATGAAAGAGAATCCCATTACAAGAGTGTTTGTAGCACCGAGTAAGACAAGAAAACCCTTTCTGTCTGTTCTCGAGATTGTGTTCCCTATTATTGCTGCTTGTCCGCTACCCAAACCAGGCAGAAAGCTAGAAAAAGGAGATGCAACCAATGCACCGAGCAAAGGAGATAAAAGATTCTTTTTTATCTTAGGCTTTGTAATTTTTTGTTTTGGGATTTTGGTTTTAGTTTGAATGCTCGTTACTAACATAGATGCTCCAAACAAACCTGTGAGTAAAGGCAAAAGTGGTTCTTTAAGAATAAAAAAAGATGGTCCGGAATCTAGATTTAAAACAATTAATCCAAGCAAACCGGCAAGCAAAAAAACAATTATCGCTTTAAACTTTTTTCTTTCTAAAGCGATTAAAAGAAACGACACAAGTATTAGTAGATAAGGAATTATTTTCTGTAAAAAACCATATGTTTTCGAAATCAAGAGAATAGAAGGAAAGGCTATTAAAGTAAGAATAAAGATTGCAGCAAGACTCCCATAACAAGTTAAAAGGATTGCTTGATATCCCTGTCCTTTTTTCAGTAATTCATGGCCAGGTAAAACAGAGAGTTCGGTGTCTGTGTCGGGACAACCTAAAAATATCGAAGGAATAAAGTCTATGAAGGTATGTGTGATTGCCATAGATGAAATAAAAATTACAAAATAGATAGGGTTTACAGAAAAGAGAAGAGAAGCAGAGGCTGAGATTAACAAAACCCCTATTAGATTTATGTGGATTCCGGGAATTAGGCCTGTAAGAGTTCCAAATAATATGCCAAGAAATAAGAAGAGAATGATTTCAATTAACATTTTAATAAGATAAAGAAAGATTTAATAATTAATAATTATTTATGTGATAATGGCGAAACGAAGTGTTGAAGAAAGATTTAAATTGATTAAAAGAAATACCGAAGAGATAATTGGGGAAAAAGAACTAAAAGATTTATTAAAAAGAAATGAGAAATTAAGGCATTATATTGGATTTGAGATTTCTGGAAAAATACACCTTGGAAATGGTTTAATATCTATGCTTAAAGTTAGAGATTTTTTAAAAGCAGGAGTAGATTGCAGAATTTTTCTAGCTGATTGGCATACTTGGATTAATGATAAACTAGGAGGAAACCCTGAAACCATAAAAAAGGTTGCTGTTGGTTATTTTAAAGAGGGAATGAAGGCAAGTATGAAGTGTGTTGGGGGTAATTCTAAAAAAATAAAATTTGTTCTTGGGACTGACTTGTATCATAAGAATGATTTATATTGGGCAACAGTTATTGATGTTTGCAAATTCACAACGCTTTCAAGAGTGATGAGAAGTATAACTATTTTAGGAAGAGAAGAAGGAAAGACAGTGGATTTCGCAAAATTAATTTATCCCCCAATGCAGGTTGCAGATATTTTTATCCAGAAATTAAATCTAGCTCATGCAGGAATAGATCAGAGAAAAGCACATGTTATCGCAAGAGATGTTGCAATGAAACTTTCTTTTTCTCCTCTTTTAAAGAAGGGCGGAAAACAAACTAAACCAATTGCAGTGCACCACCCTTTAATTTTAGGTTTGGGAAAACCGCCTGTCTGGCCAGTTCCAAAAAATAAAAAAAGAGATTTGTTGAGCTCTTTAAAAATGTCTAAATCTAAACCAAGCACTGCTATTTTTATTCATGATTCTATAGAAGAGATTAGAAAAAAAATCAAAAATGCATTTTGTCCTAAGAAAGAAATAGTTTTTAATCCTGTAATTGATTGGACAGAGAAATTAATCTTTCCTATAAAACAAAAAATAGAAATTAAAAGAAAAAAAGAATTTGGAGGAAATAAGACATACAAGTCTTTAGAAGTTCTTAAGAGAGATTTTTCTAAAGGAGATTTGCATCCTGCAGATTTAAAAGATGCTGTTGCAGCATCTTTAGTAGAAATTCTAAAACCTGCGCGCAAACATTTTTCAAAAGGTAAACCAAAAAAAATGTTAGATGACCTAAAAAATCTAATGAAAGAGTATAAATGAGTAAGGTTTATAATATAGAATTTCTTTAATTGAAGATGGCACAAGAAACAAAACAACCGGCACAACAGGAAATACAGCCAACAGGAACAGCCCAAACAACCCAGACAGCCCAGCCTGTTCAGCCAAAAGCTCAGCCAGCACAGACCGCTACACAGCCACCAGTAAAAAAGAAATCTAAATGGTGGATTTGGTTGATTGTTGCTTTGATTGTGGTGGGGATAGGTGTAGCCGCTTATTTTATTTTTATTAAGTAGTTTACATTATCTTTATATACTTTTTTTCGCATTTCTAATTATGAAACCAAAATTTTACAGAAAAGTTCTCGCGAATGGAATGACTGTTATTTTTGAAAAACGGGATCTCCCTATCGTGAGTGTTGCATTTGCAGTCAGGAGTGGAGGAATACATGAAACTTCTTCTGAAAAAGGAATTTCACATTTTATAGAGCATATGCTTTACAAAGGGACACCGACGAGAAATTCAAAACAAATTGCAGAAGAGATTGAAAAAAACGGGGGAGATTTAAATGGATTTACAGACGAGGTAATTACTGCTTATTGGTGTAAGATGCCAAGCAAGCATATTAATATTGCTTTAGAAGTTATTGGAGATATGGTAAAAAATCCCTTGTTTGATAAAAAAGAAATGGAAAAAGAAAGACAAGTTATTTTTGAAGAAATTAAACTTTACAAAGACAACCCAAGACTCCATGTTTTTAATGAGATACATAAATTTCTTTATGAGAAACCTTTTGGAATCCCTTTAATAGGAACAGAAGAAACCCTTAGTTCTATGGATAGAAATAAGATTATTGAAAAATTCAATGAAGTTTACAAACCAAATAATATGATTCTATGTGTTGTTGGTGATACTGATTTTAATAAAGTAGTTGGGTTTGCAGAAAAAAATTTTGGAAAAAATAAGGGGAAGATAAAAAATTTAAAAATAACGACTAGAAACCATTCTGGAATAGAAAAGAGAAAAGGTATTGATCAAGCAAATCTTATTTTTGCACATCATGTCCCAACTTCAAAAAATAAGAAAAATTATGCGGCCCTTGCTCTCAATGTTTTAATGGCTGGAGGAATGTCTTCAAGATTGTTCTCAGAAATAAGGGAAAAGAGAAATCTTGCTTATGCTGTTAAAGGACATTCTGAAATAACTAAAGATTATGCTAATAGTTTCATTTATGTCGGAACAATGGCGGAAAATGTGGAAAAAGTAAAATCTTTGATTTTAAAAGAATTTGAAAAAGTTTCAAAAGAATTAAATGAAAAAGAACTTTCACAAGTTAAAGAACAGATAATCGGGAACCACCAGATTTCAACAGAAGATTCCTGGAGCCAAATGGCTAATCTTCTTTATAATGAGATAAACGGTAATGCAAAAAAAGTTTATGAATTTGAAAAAAATATCAGAGCTGTTAAGTTAGGGGATGTTAAGAATTTAGCCAAGATAAAAAAATATAGCTTCTTTGCTTTGGTGCCAAATTAAAAATTTAAAAACTCTTTTTTCTCTGAATTTTCATGTTAATTGTTAAGGTTCCAGGAATTAATGGATTAGGAGAAACAAAAGGTTGTGAAAAAGCAGGAAATGCTATACTTGAAGCTTTAAAGGAAATTTACAGCAATGAAAGAGGAGCTCCCATAGATACTAAGCTTTTGGATTTAGAAGAAATTCACCTGGACAACTCTAATTTAGAAATGAGTAATGAGTTGATTTATAAAAATTCTCTGGAATGTTTTGAGGAGAAACCAAAAACAATTTTTTTAGGAGGAGATCATTCTATAAGTTTTTCAACTACAAGGGCTTTTTTAGAGCATTGTAAAAAATCTGGAAAAGAGCCCTGCCTTATTGTTTTTGATGCACATCCAGATTGTATGGGCTCTGCAGATTCTAAACTTCCAACACATGAAGAGTGGCTTAGGGCTTTAATTCAATCAGGATTTCCTGTAGAAAATATATTTTTAATTGGTGTGAGAAATTCAGATCCTTTAGAAACTGTTTTTCTAAAAAAACAAGGTATAAAAGTAATGAACATGAATCAAGTCTTGGAAAATCTTGAGGATTCTTGCGACACAATCATGGAATTTTCAAAAGATAAAGAACTTTATATCTCAATTGATATAGATGTTATTGACCCTGCTTTTGCTCCTGGAACAAGATATAAAGAACCAGGAGGTCTTACAACCAGACAATTTCTTTATCTGATTCAGAGATTAAATCTCGTTAAAAATCTCAGGGCCATAGATATTGTTGAGATAAATCCTGATAAAGATGTTAATGATATAACAATTAAACTTGGAGCTAAAATTTTGGCTGAGTTGATATGAGAACATTTATTTCAATAGATATTCCTAAAGAGGTCAAATCAAAAATCAAAGAAATTCAAGACCAATTGCCAGTGTTTTATGGTAAAAAAACAGAACTTGAGAATTTACATTTAACTTTAAAATTTTTAGGAGAAATCGATGAAGGAAGTGTTAAATTAATTGGACAAAGATTAAATAATGTTAAATATAGTTCTTTTGAGTCTCAGGTTAAATATGCTGGGTTTTTTGATAATGTAAAAAGAGGTAAGAACTATGGTCCTGTTTGGTTGTATTTAGATAATTGTGAAGGCTTACAAAAGAAAATTGATGAAACTCTGTCTGATTTATTTTCAAAAGAAAAAAGATTTATGTCACACCTTACTATTGCACGAGTTAAAGATTTTGAAGACAAAAAAGATTTTTTAAATCAACTGGAGAAAATCAAGATTCCAAAAATAAGTTTTAAAGTTGATAGTTTTAAGTTAAAAAAATCTGTGTTAATGCCTGCAGGTCCTAGTTATAGTAATATAAAAACATATAATTTGAATTAATATTTATCTTTTATGAGTCTAATTATATTTTCTGCTTTTTTTCCAATGACCTCTTTAAGTTCTTCTTCAGAAGCATTGATTATGTTTTTTATCGTCTTGAATTTTTTAAAAAGTTTTTTTGCTGTTTTTGGTCCGATTCCAGGAAACCCCTCTATTATGAACTGTTTTTGTTCTTTTTTGTTTAAATTTTTCTTCTTTACATTTAGTGGAAGTTCCTTGGATTTTCTCTTTGAAAGCACTGAAAGAAATTTCGCAGTATCTTCATAGTTTTTTGTAAAAATTATCGGGACCTTGTATTTTAAAAGTATAGAGAGAAGAAAACCCCTTATAGAATTCGGATGCATTCCTGTCCAATCCTCTGAATCTGTATAGAGCTCTTGTTCATCTATACCTTCTACAATCAAGAGTCTTTCCTTATATTGCCCAAGTTCTTCAAGTTGTTTGAGAAGCCTTCTGCTTATCATGGAAGAAACAAAATCAGAAACAGTTTTTCTTTCTATTGCAACTCCTTTAATTATATAATCTGCAACTTGTAAATTTCTAAATTCAATTTCCAAACCCAGGTTGATTAGTTCAGAAGGGATTAGTGAGTTCTTCTCCCTATAATCTAATATAACCTTGGGTTTTTCCTTGATTTTTTTTGAGTATTTTTTTGAGAATATGTCAAATATTTTTTTCATTCTAACTTTTCTTGAGGTTCTAATTTCTTTTCAGATAAGTCTTTTTTTATAGAATTTATTGCAGAGTGCATTCTCTTTTCTTTTGCTTTTGAAACATAGAAATATGCTTCGTCTCGTGTTTTTTTAGTTATTAAGATTATTAGTTTTCCTTCCATTAAACGAGCTGTTCTGCCTGTTCTCTGGATAGTTCTTATTGCAGAAG
>Ga0209977_10000511_pt1 | contig 15280 bp, 7 predicted proteins | sample SumtaG_2_FD_183113 | JGI IMG/M metagenome (GOLD analysis project Ga0209977, IMG submission 183113) | Deep subsurface microbial communities from Indian Ocean to uncover new lineages of life (NeLLi) - Sumatra_00607 metaG (SPAdes) (version 2) | ecosystem: Environmental > Aquatic > Marine > Oceanic... | reverse complement strand
GGGCCGGAATTCCAACCAGAATTGCTGTCACATCATTGAATGCAGTTATTAGGAACTTCCTAACTCCAACAGATCAGGCTAGAGCAGCTGCAGCAAAGCTCGGGATTGAGTTAACCACGACTACCCTTCGGACTAAAGGGTTGTCCGGAGTAATTGTAGAGCTAGCAGGTCTACAGCCAGAATTAGTTGGTAAGATTTTTCCTAACGTTAGAGCGTTACGTGCGATGGCTGCTGTTCTTCAGGGTGCAACGGGTTATGCTTATGACTATCAGTTTATGTTGAATAGAGCGGGGATGATGTCGGAGGCGTTTGAGAAGCGAATTAACACTTTACAGTTTGCAATCAACAGATTAAAGCAGACCGGACTTGCGCTAGTAAGATCTATTGCTGAACAACTTCTTCCTGAACTTAGGGAGATTATAAATTATTTATCAGCCGTGATTAAAGCATTTCTTGACCTCGATGTGGCTACGAAGAGGACCATTGCCTGGATTGCTGCAGCTGTTCCCGTCGTTGTTGGCTTAACCGGTGTGTTTTTCTTATTGTTTGGGACTCTCGTGAAGGTTGGTATTTACATATCGGCCACTTTAATTCCGACCTTTATAGCATTGGCCGCTACTCCTGTAGGACTAGTTATAACTTTGCTTGCACTTACTGCTGCATTTATTGGTGGGTTTGCTGCATTTAAGACATATCGCACACTGATGGATGGTGTAAAAAAAGCTATGGATGAATTGACTGGAGCAGGGAAGAAAACGAAAGATTCTGTAATAGATATTGGAGATAGCGTAGATACACTCATAAGTAAGTACAAAGCTTTATTAGAAGAAACAAGAACCTTAGGTTCAGGAACTGAGGAATTAAAGGATGTTAACGATGACTTAGCAGAAATTGCAAAAAGACTTGGCCCTGAAGTAATGAGTTTAACGAGTAAGTTTAAAGAGGAGCAGCTTTCTGTAGATGAGCTTAACGAATCTCTGAGCATCCACTTTGAGTTGATTAAGCAAAGAGTACAATATGCGGAAACGCAAGACAAAATTGAGGGGTTCACTTCTGCTCTTGATAGAATGCGAGCGCGTCTGGTTGAGGTTCAGACAACACCTATTTTAGAGGCAGGTTTTTGGGCAGGTGTTAAAAGAGCCTTCACTGAGGTTGCAGTACTTTCGGGAAGGCAGATCGAGTTTTTAATTGAAAAGGTAAGTGGTTTGGAGCTTAAATGGTTTGAGACCGGGCAACTTACTATAAAGGATCAAGAGGCTATAACAGAAGCAATTGAATATCAAATTGGCGTTGCCGAAGAGCGTATAGAGATGTTGACGAAGGAGCGCGAAGAAATCTCAAAAAAGATTGCGCTCAATGAAGAAGAGGCTACTAGGATAAGGGAACTTAAAAGAGCTCAAAGAGAATTGCACGACCTGGTAGTTGAGTGGTTGTCTGATGAAAGAACTAAGAAGGAGGCAGAAGTTGAGGCAACTTATAAAAGGCTAAAAGAGATTGGGGTAAAAAGTGAGGAGATTGAAATTGCAGGGGTAAAAGTGAGTGTCTCGTTAGAAGAATGGAGAAGTATGCGTCTATTAGAAATAAGGTCTAAGTCAATAGCAGCATTAGCTAAGATTGAGAGTGAGTTTCTTGACAGTGCGCAAGAGAAACGGATTAATGTTTTGTATGAAGAGTTTAGGGCTCTCGAGAGATATGGAATACTGCGAATGGACAGGAGACGCGAAATCGCTGAAGAGATTCTCGAGTACGCTAAAGATCAGACTGAAAAGCTTGCAGAGCTCGGTGCGGAGCATGGAAGGTCGGAGTTGAGCGTACTACTAGATATAATAGGATACTGGGCGAACTGGAAAGATGTTGTAACGGTTATCGTGGATGACTGGTATCACTTCCTGGTACAGCGAGAGGAAGAAATAATAGAAATATACAGGAAAGGAGCTAGTAAAAGAAGAGCGATAGAAGACTCTCATTTTGAATACCAAATGCTTATAGGCGAGAAAACTTTGAGGGAGGAGATCGAACGATTAGAGCTTCAATCTAAGAACGTTGCGCTTTCCGCAGAGGAGCGTGATGCAATACTTACAAAACTTTTCAAAAAGAGACAGGATCTTATAAAGCTGGAGAACGATCTTGAGCAGGCAAGATTTTTACTGCAAAAGGTGCGGGGGCGGGTTACTTTAGAGGATGAGATAGAGAATCAAGAGAAAATTGTTGCGAAGACAAAAGAGGGAACCGTTGAAAGGATTGAAGAAGAGACGACGCTAGCGGAGATGAGAGCAACACTAGCAAAGGAAAGAATATCTGAAACAGAAGCGTGGTTTGAGTTTTATAGGAAAGCAGGTCTTAGGTCAATACAAGATGAGATAGCTTGGCGAGAGGAGTTGTTGGTAGCTGAAGGAATAAGCCAAGAGAGAAGACAAGAACTTATAGAAAAGGTTTTAGATCTGAAGAAAGACTTGGCGGAAGAGGAAAAGGCAATTGCGGACTCCCGGCTTGAATATGAAATATTTATAAGTAAAGAAACTCTGCTGCAGGGGATAAATAGACTGAAAGAAGAACTTGCTGCTACGAAAGAATTTTCGAAAGACTATTGGAATATAAAGCTTGAGATTGCCCAAAAAGAAAAGGATCTTGCTGAAGAAAGAATAGCGTTATCTGAAGGTTGGCTTAGGTATCAAAAGGCACTAGGTGAGGAATCTTTAGAAGATCAAATAGCGATCCTGGAAAAAAGACTCGTACAGGAAAAGCTAAGCGAACTTGAGTACGTCGATATTTTAACTGAGATCGCAGAAAAAGAGAAAGACTTAAAGGAGATACAAAAGACATATGAAGAAGACCTCATGACTTTCAGGAGGTTGGCTGGTAAAGAGACAATAGAGAATGAAATTAAGTTTTGGGAAGAAAGACTTGATGCGGAAAAAGCTGGTACATCGGAATACATATCAATCGATACGACGCTCTATAATTTAAGAGAGCAGAGAAGAAAAGAGGAGGAAGAGGCTTTCGAGTCTAGTATTCAAGCTAGTAAGGAGGCGATGTACGCTAAAGCTCAGCTAGCAATAGATTACTGGAACTTGATGGGTCATGGGAGAGAAGCAGAGATCCTAGAAGAAAAAATAAGTCAAGAAAAACAATTGGATGCAGTCACTGAGAGACTTCAGGCTGAGACTGAAGGCTACAAGTCGTCTTCTCAGGTTTATGCTAAGTGGATGGTGTGGGCAGGAGAGCAAGCAACTTTGATCAGACAGCAGACAGCAGATAAGATAGTAGAAATAGATAAGAAGTACGGCGAGATAGAGATGAAGCAAGCAGAGGAAAGACTCGAATACGACATTTCGATTGGTGCACAAACTTACAAAGCGAAAATCGACTTCCTCGAATGGTGGCTTGCTGGGCTTAGAGAGGGAACAGACGAAGAGAAGCAGATGAGGGCTGATATTCTTACTTTGGCAGAGAAGCTTGGTGGCGATGAGTTAAAAATTTACGACGAACTTGCGAAGAGAGGGCATGAGGTAAGAAGAGAACTTATTGGAGCAACGATAGAGTACGGAGACGAGGAGCTCGAAGTTCTGAAGAAGCTTAGAGACGCAGTGGAAGAGTACGTCGACTTTGAGATTAGTGAAGTTGAAGAGCTTCCAGCATTTTGGTGGAAGGCTGGACAAGCCCGACTTGAGGGAACTAGGAAGTGGCTCCAGGAGAACTATAAGGAGCATGTTAATTTAGAGAAGAAAATAAATGCTGCAATTAAGGAAGGCACAGAAGATTATATAGTGTATGTAAAGGAAAAACTGGATCAAGAGCTAGCGCTTTCTGAGCTCAGCCAAGAGCAGATGTTAAGTACTCTGATTGCCTTCTATGAGATGCAAATTGCAGAAGCTGAAAAGGCCACTGAATTCGATTTGGAGAACTATAGAAAATTAGTGTATGAAAAGAAAAGTCTTGAAAAGGAGCTTAGTGATTATAGAAAAGACATTCAGAATAAATTGTTTGAGTATGAGAGACTTATTGGAACGAAAACACTCGAAGATGCAATTGCTAGAGTAAACGAGCAACTCGATACTGAAAGGATGTCAATCAAAGAGCGTATCAGGCTCTTGACGCTTCTTTTCAATCTGAGCAAGCAGCTTGTCGAAGAAAGGGAGAGACTAGCAGAAAGACAGTTTGATTTTGAAAGGACCTTAGGTGAAGCAACATTAAAGGATGAAGTAGGAAGACAAGCAGAAATACTCATTGCATACAGAGAAACTGGAAGAGAAAAGATGGAGATTATGGATGCTCAGATCGATCTATACAACTCTCTGGTTGCTCTGGAGGAAAAGCTCACGGAAGAGGCTTTAAAGAGAGGTGCGACTAATGAAGAGATAGCAGCTATCTTACAAGAAGTGTGGTCGGAGTATTATGAAACTCTTACTGGTTCAATGGAAGGTTTCACGGACTTTGCTGCGAGACGGTGGGAAGATCTTGTAGAGACTCTGAATCTAGTTGGAGATACGATGGAGGAGCGTTGGAGTCTCACACTTGATAGAATGCGAGCACGTATCGAGAGCTGGTTTACTCAAATACATCCTATTTTTGAGAGCTTAGGAGAAATCGCAGGAGGGTTTGTATCAGAATTCGCCGATGCGTTTTCTGAATCTTTAATACTTTTTATTAAACAGACCGAAGATATGGAACAAGTATGGCAGAAAATGTGGCAAAGATTGGTCGCTTACGCTCTCGATCAATTGCTGAGATTGATCGCGTTCAAGATCGTTACTTGGTTTTTGGGTTTGCTTGGTTTAGGCGGTGGAGGTAAAGCTGCTGGTGGTGTTGAAGCTGGAGGAGCCGCTAGTATGTCAGCGGGCGGTGCTATTGAGCAGGCTGAAGCTATAATTTCGAAATACGCTCGTAGTCTTCAAGAAGGTGGGGAAGTTTTAATCCGAGCGCATGTTGGTGAGTATATCATTCCTAAGTGGATGACTGACTTTATTAAAAGAACAGAGTCGATACCTGGTGCATTAGTTGAATCGATAATTTCTGGAAGACCTCCAACAATGCAAAGAGGTGGAGAGGTCGTACCAGGTGCCGCTCAAGCTATTTATACTTGGAATATTACCTTCGCGCCGGGCTCGAGATTTACAGAAGCGGATAAAGCTTCTACTAGAGCCTGGTTCGAAAACGAGATTTGGCCCTTAGAACAAGAGCTTCAAAGACGTGCGTAGGAGAGCTTAAATGGAGATGTGGACATTAACACGAGCGGACACAAGCGAGGTGCATACTTTTGATCGGAATCCTTTAGTTTTGCCTTCCTTTTCTTACGAGCAGACAATGACTGAGCATAAACTTCTGAGTGGAGCTATAAAGTATGACAAGTCTACTGTAAAAGTTAAAGTGCTTCATGTTGTCTGGGGTGAGCATAACTTCATGGATAGAATCGAGAGGGAGAAGCTTGAGGGCTGGATTGATTTGAACTGTAAATTCACGTTGAAGTGGTTTGACGAGGATGGCCACGAACATAGCGACTATGGCTACTTCATCGTTGAGGCAGCACGTCCGGTTTATATGGTTGGATACACGTTTGGCTTTTCTCTGAGAATAGTATCGGAGGCCTAATGGCAAAGACTATTAATGCTTCTACGTATATTTTCCGGTTTAGCGGTGGATGGAGTATGCTTGAGGAGCATACATTTACTTTTCCTGCAAAGACTGGGCCGCCGTACTTTACACACTCTTGGACTTTAGAATGCTACGGTTTCCTTGGTAAGTTTAGCGGAGGTGGTGATACACCAGGAACAAGCGACGTTGTTCGATCTTTTACTTTACCGCTGGAGCAAGTCATTAGAGTTGGTACTGAGGTGTTACGTCGAAACTTTGGTACACTAAAGATTGAGATGATGACGGAGACTTCAACTTCGGTTAAGATAAGATACAGTGTCAGATTCGGTGCGTCGAGCTGGTATCATAGTTTTGACTGGTCAGGTAGTCTTACCTGCTTTACTCAAAACTCTCCAATTCCAACTGACTCAAAGCCGACTCATCTTTTGTGCGATGGCTCAGCTGAGCCTCTTGAGCTTAAAAATCCTAATCCGAGTTTCGCTGCTATATTTCACGATCTCAATGGCACAGCAGACGAAGTTCAGATTTATGTTGCCACGAGTGAAGCTTTACTGACAGCTAATACTCCTGATATGTGGAGCAGTAGTTGGATTAAGATACCAGCAGTTCTGGATGGGAGAAGATGTAGCGCTATCTCCTATCTTGGCCACACCATAGGGAACTTACCTACACCACTTAACATGGAGGGTGTAGATTATTATTGGAAAATAAGATTTATGGATACAGTGGACGCCACTTCTGACTGGTCGGATCATGCGCATTTTCGTACAGCAAGCGAGGACACAGATCCGGAGCCTGATCCCAGGGACGATACACCAACAGGGCTTCTTTGTGAAGGCGAGGCGCACCCAATAACAGTTGAAGACCAAACACCAGAGTTTAGCGCAATTAATAACTTAGCCGCGACTTCGACTCACTACCAAATTGTCGTCTCAAAAACTCTTGCGCACGGAGGCTACTATCCAGAAAGTCCGTATGTTTGGGATTCAGACTGGAAGTCTGATTCTACTCTGGAGGGGTCTCGATGCTCAAATAAGACGTATGGAGGATCTGCTCTTCCTATCGATGGAACAACATACTACTGGGGAATCAGATTTAAGGGGGCAAGTATTACTAGTAAGTGGTCTTTGGCTGCGAGTTTCATTATGGCTAAGGAAGAAGGTCCGGATGTGCCGGATCCACCGGATCCGCCGGATCCAACAATCACTGGGTATTATAGAATTCAAGTCAATACTCAATCTAACTTCAACGGTACAACGATGTGGGATTCGGGAAACACTCCAGTTGCTGCTGCTTTCGTTAATGATGTTCGATGTTCAGATATTGAGTACCTCGGAGCAGAGCTCGACTTAACGGGTAGAGTCTATTATTGGCGAATCAAGCTGTGGAATTCAGACGCCGCCGAAGGTCCTTGGAGTACCGAATCAGCCTTCTTCTCTGGAGTTGAAGGAGGTGTAGAACCACCGGTGCCTCCTCCAGATTGGGTAACGGCTCAACACAGAGAACCTACAGGTACTGCAGAGGTAGAGCTAGTTGCTGGTTCTGATGAGTGGACAAGTCTAGCTGATGTTATGGGTATTGCGATCTCTAATAATAAGAATCCGCTAGATAATATAGAGACATCTCAAGCTACGGTTTATCTTTCAAATATCGATAAGCTCTTTTATTCGGAGAACGAGGCTTCAGCGTTTTACCAAAAGCTCTCTGGAAGAAAGATTAGACTTGCTCTTGGAGCAACCGTCGAGGGCTCACCGGATTTATATAGGAAGATGACTGGTATTGTGAAGAGTGTCAATGTTAGTCGAGCGTCAATGACCGCCGAAATTATAGCCTTAGAGTTCTTGGACTACTACAAGACTAGATACATTCGTCGAACACCAGTTTATAAGAATATTACTGTCTTTGATCTTTTTTGTAACTTAATTAAATATTGTTTTCCACATTGGAAGAACCAACACGAAACTGCAGACTGGGACTACTTTGTGTCTCCTCTTGGGTTTAGACGGTCGAATCTGTACTTGGGAGCTGGAGATGGTGGTGCAGACTACGTCATGAAAGACAATACGAAGACCCCTCCCGAAACCGTATACAACATTATCGCTGATTCAGAGGCAATATATAAAGATGGGGTCAGGTTAACAAGAGGAACAGATTACAGTATCTTGCAAGTTGAACTACCTCAGGGAGTAGAGTCGACGTTACATTTCTTAAAGGACTATCCGTCCTCCAGCAATATTCTTTATGCTTGTGTCACAATTCACACTACTGTTGAAGCAGTGCAGTATGAGGACACATATCTGATTACTGAGCTAGAGAAAATTGCTTTAGTAGCAAATTGTCGTTTGTACGCAAACATAGATGGTAAGCTTGTTTGCAAGAGTAATGAACTAACTCCTGTTGTTGATGCAATAAAACATGATACACATTTGATGAGTTTATCCTCGAGAATAGATATAGAAGATATTGTGAACCATGTTGTAGTCAAGTCTAAGCCGTATATTCTGGCTGGCGATAGAACTACGCTTGACAGTTGGGAAGTGGAGTTCACAAGGACGGGTCATGCCCAAGACGGCGAAGAGCATACCTTCGATTTTGAGTACGCGACTGAACTCGTGTGCGACTTGTCTTGGTCGATATCGGTCAGTAATATCTGGGGTGAGTACATTGGCTCTGGCACAAAGACAGACCTCGGCTTTCCTGTCAATGAAGTAGTTACAGTTACAGGCTTGTGGGGTCCACAAGATTATGGTGAAATAAACATCACAGTCCTTGAAGTTGACTCTGTGCACTTGGTTGTAAAGTTCTGGGTCCATTGCTATCATTTCGAAGCGTGGTACACTGGATTTTTGTTTGAGGCAACTCTAACGTTAAAAGGGCTTACAGTAGGGCAGCCGATTACTTACGTTGGAGAGGCAATAGATGAGGCTTCTTTTCACGATATGTGGATCGGTGAAAAGAAACAGGAATTTACCTTAGAATATTTAGAGCCGGGAACCGAGGTTGCTCAACAGGCTGCTGAAGCTTTGATCTCGAACCTTTGTAAGTTGAAGACGTACTATGATTGTCAAGTTCGAGGTATGCCTCATTTAAGACTTCTCGATACATTAACTGTGACGGAGCCGACGGCTTTACTTGATGCGAAGCAAACGCAAGTTATTAAAATGGTCGATAACTTAAAACTCGGAGACTATCGAACGAATCTTGGGTTAGTGGTGAAAGAAGTTCCTGTTGCCGCAACTCCTCATTACTGGACTCCGGAATGGTACGAGTTTATTATAAATAGTGCTGCTACTGCCACACAAACTTATACTTGGTCTTTTAGATCTGCGATTCTTGGCTATTACTTCAAGCATGAGTGGTTTGTCGAGCTTAATTCCTCAAGGTTTCCATGGGGAAAGATAGGGACAAGCGCTGAGGCAACCGGCGCGAATTATAATGTTGAGTTACCGTATTCGGAGACGCTTCAAGTTAGAGATAGCTCCGGCGACTTAGTTGACTTTGCAACATTAAGTATTACGCTTGTCGAGGCAACAGCGATGTCCGTTGAAGTTCAATATAGCTTGACTCTTCTTGGAAACTTTGATTGGTCTTATTTTTCTGATGATGTTCGGCGGTGGCCTATTGCTGTAAATTTTGTTGGAAAGCTTGCTTGTATTCCTGAGTTTTCGTATGAGGTTGTTGGACCTGAATCGCTGGTACATTATCCGAGAACTCTGCCGTTTACGCCTTCTGACGAGCAACCGGGTAGTGGTTACTATTATCAGGGAGAGCATTATAAAATAGCTTGGACCTTCTCTCCTTCTCTTGCGAACATTGATGCATGGATGGCAGCATTAGCTGCTGGCGGGTTCAATATAGTTCAGCTTTATGACAACTATTATAGAGGAACGAAAGCTTATCGCGATGCGTGTTCCGTCGCCGCATTAAAGTACGGGCTCAAGCTGATGCCTTATCCAGGAGACCAAGAAGAGTTTGATACATGGAAGTGGTTGCAGATTGAAAGAAGAAACGATGCTGCTATTTGGGGCTGGCAGTTTGAGGAGCCGTTTGCTATAGGAAGCGAAATTCATAATGTTCAGAATAAGTATCGAGGAATAAAAAGTATAAACCCAAAGTGGAAGATCTTTTGTGCGTTCGGCAATAGCGATTGGTATGCTCAGGGTTGGGCAACAAGTGACATCTGTGATGTTTTCGGTGTTGACATTTATCCTTGTGCTCAGAGTGATGCGAAGGGATACTTGATAGGTAAACTTGGGCTAATGAAGAGTGCAATACGAACGTTAGTTGACCAATACGACTGCGAATACTGTCCTGTCATTATGTCCTGGTCCCAAAGTACGTGCACGAGATGCATAAAGATGCAATACGAGACTCATGCAGACGAGATCCAAAGGTATATTAAAGGCTTAGGTTACTACCTAACCTCGGGCTTTTTATCTGAGGCAGGTGGCCTGGCATGTATTTGGACTCAGATCGTCTCAATGAACTCGATACTAGATGAGACATAGTTAGGAGTAATTAAATGGATAATATTATAAAGCAGATCCAACATAGACCTCCCGATTCAACAAGACGCGTTGCGATGAAAGCGCTCTTTTCTGACAAGAACTTTGTTGGATTACAAGATGCAATTCAAGATAGAAACACTTACATCGATCTTCCAGGATTAGTCACGACGCCAGGTCTGTGCGTAGCTGGTTTAACTCTTAGCTGGGACGCTTTCGTCTGTATGGCTCCTGGAGGTATTTTGTGTAATATCCCTTCTGGCGAGCTTGGGCTTTCGGTAGCTGGTGCGACTATAGCTAGAATCGATCTTCTTACCATCGATCCGCAAGTAATCTATGATCAGGATAATGAAATAAACTATTCAGGCATTGTTAGTGCAGTTGAGGGGACGAATATTTACGGAACTCCGTCAATGCCTGGATGTCCTCAAACTCGACTTAAAATGGCTGAAGTGGATATTGCTGCAGGCACATCAATAGCGTTACTTCGAGATTGGTCTCCAAATTATGTTGTTCCAGCGGCCCTGAAGCCTCGTGCACAAGATGTTCCAAGCTTGACGGTAGAGGTGAATCCGTTCAGAGGTTTCGTGGCTGGCTTATGTTATGTTGACTTTGCAGGAGGTAGTTGTACTTTTACAATTCCTGGTGCTATATGTACTCATAGAGTCGATGCCCTTTCACTAACTTCAAGTGGCGTTCTTCGTATAACTGCTGGTGCAATAGTTACTGCACCAACTGAACCTACAGCTCCAAACTTTCCAGAAGACGACATTCCTATTGCTCGGGTATTCCTTTACGGAGAGCAAGACTTTATTACTCAGGCAGAAATTATCGATTGTAGGGCTTTTGCTTCTTGTGCTGGAGTTGGAACTGCTGCTTGGGCCGATATCACAGAGAAGCCAGCTTCGCCCTCGCTCGAAGAAATGGCATTAGAGCATGAGGATGATGGGGTGCATACAAATAGGAAGATATGGACTACTTTCTCTTTTGCTTATGTTGGAGGCCTGTCAACGATTAGCAATTTTGCACCTGCGCTAGTTGCACCTTGTAGTTTTGAGATCGATAAGGCGTACGGATATGTTAAGACCGCTCCAGTTGGAGGTACAGTCATAGTCGATTTTAGGATTAATAATGTATCGATTTTTGCGACCCAGGCAGATATGATTCAGATACCTAGTGGTTCGTATGCGGCCGAGAGTTCAACGCCAGCAATAACTACTATTATAAAGAACCAAGTTGTTACTGCAGACATCATTTCAATTGGTAATACTGCTGCAGAGGACTTAACTGCTCACTTAAGATGTTTACAAACACTTGTAGCAGGAGCATAAATAAAAATGCTATCAGATAGGAGGAAATGAATGGGCTGGGTTTTACCTACAAGTTATACCGATTCTAATGGTAAATGGACTGATGAAACTAAGGCTTACGATGGAGATGTAGGGACATATGCTAGCGGTCAATCCGGTACTACAGCTATTTTATCGTTGGGAGGAGTAGGTACTATATTTTGTTATAAAATTAGAATTTATTGTTCTGACGCTTCTGGTGACGATGCTACTAATATCGAGATTTACAGGGGTAGCTGGATTCATTGGCAAGGAACTATTCCTGCTTTAACTTGGTTTGAAATTGAATTCAAGAGCCTCGTTAAGCTTGACAGTGTTTCTATTCGTAGAATCTCTGGTGGTGATTGGCGAATTTATGAATTTCAATTTTGGAGTGGGATAACTGGATATCAGTCTCCTGCACCAGAAAATTATATTGTAGCTAATGAAAACATTATCACAGCTGCTCTCGAAAATCCACAGCAAAGGAAATTGGTAATTGGTCCTAATGGTAGAATCCATTGCGTATTTCGAAAATACTTACTTAGTGGAGATATATGGAAAGTTAACTATGCTTATTCTAATGATTCTGGAAGAACTTGGACAGTTGAGGACCCGACTCCCGGTTTGGCTACATACACACAAGATCATCCTAGTATTGCCGTTGACTCTAGTAGTAATCCACATATTGTTTTCCACGATAAACCGGATTATGACTATGGACTTATGGGTACCGGGAGATATGTAAAAAGGAGTGCAGACGGCAGTTGGGCTCGTTCTAATTTTAATGTTGGTTGTCGTATAATAGGGCACGGTGGTCCGACTCCCCCTCCTTTTGGCGATTGGGAAGTTGGGGATGAAGTTATAGGAAATACTTCTGGTGTTACAAAAATAATTACTTTTGCTTTTGGAGGAGGAACCAGTCGAACACTCTGTTTCTTAGGAGGAGGAACAGGGTGGATAAATGATGAATGGGTTCATAATTTGACACGTACGGGCAATGCAAAATATTTATACGAAGTTGGACCAGAGGGTACGATGTCTGCAGTTATTGATTCAGGGAATAGATTAAGAATAGTAGCACAAAGGTCAGCATACCTTTGGTATTGGCTGCAAAATACTCCTAGTGGTACGATTGGCCATTCCCAGGGATATATTGGTCCTGGTCAAAGTATAACACTCGATATTGACCCTTCTAATTATATCAAAACTGTTTACTTAAATGTAAATTCTTATTATGATGGAGCTGGTGACAAACTTATTTGTACTGGAACTCATTCTTCTGCTCATATAGATGCTGGTTTTTCTGTTGCATCTGATGCTAATGGAGACGTTCACTTTGTTCTTGCACAAACTGGTCTCGGAGGAAGTTTTTCAGCAATATTAAATATCAAATACTATAAAAGGACAAATCTTGTATGGTCTGGCCCTACTCATATTACCGATGTTGATTATGAACAGCGTATGCCTTCAATTTCAATAGATTCTCAAGGTCGAATTCATGTAATGTGGCGAGGAACAGGATGGGGAACATATCCCCAGAGATATAGTGTCTTAATGCGAACATATGAAAATGGGGCTTGGGGTGCAACTCAAGTTATTTTGAATGAAGATAAAGACCAAGGTGCCCTTGGAGCAAGTCTTTTACATGCCTGGCACCCGACCTCTAATCGTATAGCTGAACCTGCTTATATTTTTAATCGGCAGGGCTCGTGGAAGATTCAATTTAGTGGAGCCTTAGCAGTTGGTGTTCCCGACAATCTGCTTTGTGAGCAAACTAAGAATCCGACTAATGTGAGTGACCCTAATCCAGAATTTTCGGCAGTGTACCATTATGGATAGGAAAAGATAAAAAGGAGATAAAGGTGAAAATTCTCAAAGTGAAAATCAAAAAGCGAAGAACAGCAGGAGAGTGCCACTTCGAATATCCAGACGGTTGGAGCTCCGATAAAATATCTGTGTTAGCTTATGAGGATCGTCCAGAAAATTTGGGCGATGTTGAGGAGGCCTGTCTTTGTGTGACAGACGAGGAGACAGCGGGAAAGTTATTGAAATATCCCGAAGTTCAAGAGGTTACTCCAAACGAGGCTAACACTTTTGGTAGGCAGTGGAGACCGAGCGGAGTTAAAATAACAGATGAAGATAAAGTTGTTGCGATTCTAAAAAAACTACTCTCGAAGACCGCCATAAGAGCAATTTTAGTAAAGCACCTAACGGGGCAGGAGATTGATAGTCTAGATGAGAACAAAACAGAATCTGGTGTTGGAAAAGGGAAAGAATTTAATGTCAACGAGTTCATCTAAGTCGATTAAAGTTCTAATTTCTGTTCCTTGCTCACCGTATGGAGATATTGCGGGTGGCTTAGCTGATTTTCTCGTCCGAACGATCTCAGGCGGCTGGCCAGGGATGATTTTGAAATACGATAGACCTGAAAATAAATGGCCAATGGTACGAAATCTACAGTTCAAAAGATTTCTTGAAATTTCAAATTGCGACTGGGTGCTTTTGATAGATTCGGATATTATTCCTCCTACTAATATTCTTGATATGGTTCAAAACAGGGTTGATTTTTGTTCAGCCATCTGCTTTAGCTGGCAATTTGAGGAACCGTTTGCTGTTTGCATGAGTTTAGCCTCTAAAGGGAAAGATGGATATAATCAAGACGTGCCAAACGGAAAACCGGGGTTATATGAGCGAGATGCCACTGGTTTAGCATGCACAGTTATTTCCAGAAGACTGGCGAAAGAGTTTCAAGGAACTTTTCGGGATAGTTTTGATAAAGAGGGAATGCTTAGACGGGATGCAGACTTTGATTTCTGCGAGCGTATCAAGACGTCTGGGTTCAAGGTGCACGTTGATACTAGATTTGTGTGCGATCACCGCAAGAAAATTGGCTTAAAAAGAATAAATGATTTGTTGGTGAGGACAAAAAATGCCTAATAATCTCATAAGTTGCGACTCTGCTACGAATAAAATTTATCTCCACTCAGGGATATCAGATACCATAACAGATAGCTATAGTGCCCCTTCTAGTGACCCCAGAGGTCTAACATACGATGGAAGCAATTTAATAAGCACTGACAGTTTTTCAGATAAAATTTATATCCATTCAGGAACATCTTCTACCATAACAACCAGTTTCAATTCCCCTTCTGGTGATCCTAAAGGTCTTGCGTATGATGGAAGCAATTTAATAAGCGCCGATAGTGGTACACTTAAAATTTATCTGCACTCAGGTATATCTACGACTATTACAGATAGTTTCAGTGCTCCTGAAAATTTTACTACGGGTCTTACATACGATGGAAGCAATTTAATAAGCACTGACAGTGATGCAGATGACATTTTTATACACTCAGGGATATCAGATACCATAACAGATAGTTTCAATTCCCCTTCTGGTGGTCCCAAAGGTCTTGCATATGATGGAAGTAACTTAATAAGCTCTGACCTTAATACGAATGAAATTTATCTACACTCAGGAATATCCTCTACCATAACAGATAGTTTTAGTTCCCCTTCTGGTTCTCCTTACGGGATTACCTTCGAATTACTTGTTAACCACGCTCCCACTGCTCCTACCTCCCTTGAAGTTGATGGCAAAAGCACCCCCACTGGAGCTAACTGTGTCACTACTACACCTCTGTTTACTGCAATTTTCAATGACCCCGACTCAGGAGACGAGTCCAATGCTATTCAAATTCAAGTAGGTTCTGCGGAAGGACTTTCTGATATGTGGAGTTCGGATTGGCTAGCTGATACTACAGTCGAAGGAAATAGGTGCGACGCTGAAACTTATGATGGTGCAGCTTTATCAGCAGGAACTAGTTACTGGTGACGCTGTAGATTTCGTGA
>Ga0209977_10000510_pt1 | contig 15299 bp, 2 predicted proteins | sample SumtaG_2_FD_183113 | JGI IMG/M metagenome (GOLD analysis project Ga0209977, IMG submission 183113) | Deep subsurface microbial communities from Indian Ocean to uncover new lineages of life (NeLLi) - Sumatra_00607 metaG (SPAdes) (version 2) | ecosystem: Environmental > Aquatic > Marine > Oceanic... | reverse complement strand
GAATGGAGTTTAATTGGAGCCTAGAAGATAACTTTTTAGGGGACGATCACTACACGCTTTATATTTCAGAAATCTTCGTTGACCCGTCCGATCCTTCTCAAAACGCTACTTTTAAAGATGGGGACGTATTTTTACTTAGATACAACAAACCTTCTCAAAAATTGTTAAAAATAGGCGTAAAAGAAATTTACTTTAACAAAAAACCGCATAATTACGACTCGCTTCCAATCATTTCTGAGTTTATGCTTATCAACGCGAGCGACTCTGCTTCTTACGAGGAGTTTATCGCTCCTTACAACTGTAATATAAGCTTAAGGTTGACTCCATTCGACGACGAGTTTACCAGCTCGTATAAAAATGTAGTTTTTGATTTGAACGTTTCAGATTTAGAGGCTTATGCGATCGATGGCTACGTTGACTTTTCACACGTGTTATTCTCGGCTCCAAATCCTAACTACGAACTTACCGTCAGTCAAGTAGTGATAATTAGAGAGACCGAAGGACTTTCAAATTTCGTAGAATTTTTCCATAGTCGAGTGTGGCAGTTTACCGAATTCGAGACGCTTGTTTCAAGTCCAGACCCCGAAAGCGATTCGTATCAACTTAAGCTAACTACTACACCTCTCTTTTACGACGATGCTGAACAGGGTAGATGGTTAGAATATCTGAAAATATACGACGAAAATTACAATTACTACTCCGCCGGGATTTCAGGAGACGAATACCAACTTCTTTGGTCTCCAACAACGCATAATTTCACTTGGAATCCATCGTTTAACCGATTCCAAGAATATTGGGGCATGGAGATAGAGCTTCCGCACGTGATCCGGCCTAATACCACCTTATACTTCGAGTATTGTTCGAATGTTTCGTGGAGTAATGCGATCGATTTAGAATACGAGAACGCAAACTTTGAATCTTTCGAATTAATATATAATTACGAATACTTGTTGACTCCTAGGTTCGAAGAATGGTACGGAGAATTAATAGAAAATAGCGACTATGACTACGAGATCGAGCAATTCTACTCCGAAAATTTCGTTGTTTATACCGAGACCAACGAATACACTTACTCTTTTGAACTCGAATACGATTTCGATCAAGACTTCTTAAATCTCTCGTTGTTTAGAATCGTTGGACTATACGCTAACTTTTCGGAAAAGTTTATAGACGACGATAGCACCAATTACAGCGTGAATTTTGATGTTTCTGCTAAAACTATTACTATAACAGACTTAATCTCTACTGATGGTCTATTAAACGAATTTGACGCTATTACGGTCGTTTTAAACTTTACACACGGACCTGTATCGACAAAAACTAAATTGTATTTATCGGACTCTTTCAACCAGAGTTATTTAACTAACCTAGAAAATTCTTTTTACGATTACTTATCGGGCTCTTTCGAATATTCGGTAAATGCGGGCGATTATTTACTCGTAGAGCGCGCTGAGACAATAGCTTCTGATAGTACTTCGTTTACTTCAATTGATTACACCCGAAATTCTGAACTAAGCTCTAATAAAGTCCTCAAGGGATACACTACTTCTGCTTTATTTGACAATTTTGAGCTATATTTAGACCCTTATAACGTTATATACGAAGCTGATTCAGATATGGACGGTAAGAGGGACTTTAAACACGTGATTGACGTAGATAAGAACGGTAAAATCGATGTCATAAGATTTGGAGTCGAATCTGACGTAGATTCTAACGAGATCGTTTGGCACACGGTAATAAACGACTTTTTAGGAGACGAATCTCTTTACAACTTAAAATCAAGACCAAAAGAAACTACTCAATGGTTTGACGTAGACGATGCCCAGTTTGCTACCTCAATTTCGGGATTGACAATTCTCTTTACAGATTTAGATTATTGGGCAAAAAAAAGCGTCGAGCAAACTTATTCTACCGATTATTCCATTCAAAGTTCGTTTTATTCTGTTATGGTAGACGAAGATTACGATGGAGCCGCCGATCTTCAATATACATACGAAAAAACAGATACCGTTCAATATACACGCGTTACAAACAACGAAACCACTATTTTAGCGGCAAAACCTCAGAACGCGATTACTTACATATACGCTAGCATGGCTGAGTGGATAGGGTCTTTAATTTCAGGAGGAAGGGTTGATCCTATTTTTAACGAGAAGCTCACTCCTGAAATGATCGAAAGCGGATCTTATCCAAGTAGTTACCACTGGCTCGCCTCGGATATTCGAGAAACTTTAACTCAAACTTACAAGAAATATTCGATAATAACTACAAAACTTTACGTTGATAATCAACTAAGCGAACAAATTACCGTAAATAGCTGGGATAACGGCACGCTAATAGAAACCAGAGTGTATAAGGATTTGTTTGAAGACGAGACGATCGACTTAGGAATCGACCTTAGCCAAACCATAACTAGTCTCGAAACGGGGCAACAGCAAGACGTTCCACTTGATTTTATCCCCGCAGTTCAAACCGAAGAATACGACAAATGGAACGACGGTTCTAACGTTCCAAGCAAGTTTGAGTCTTTAACTATAGTAAATTCGGAAACTTCTTCTAGCGAAAATATTAATCTGTTCGAGCGAGTAATAAACATAGTTATTCCTAGTAGAATTAACCCTTACGACGACTATAAGAAAGTTGTCTCGTTAAAGACTTCGAGCACTTCTGACATGAAACTAAATATAACAGGCGTTTTTATTACCCCCGCCGATGGCAAAGTTTACTATACTTCCGATAAGGAATCTTTCAAGCGCAACGGTGGGAAGGCAGCCAAAACCAACGGTCATTATCTCTATTACGATAGCGATGAAAATGGTTTTTGGGAAACGGTTTACGTGCTTTCTCCAGTAAAGGGCGAGGGAGAAGGCGCTTATTACGAAGTTATGGCTATTGGATTTAATTACGACGGTAAGCACGATTTTATTCCGTATTCTAGAACTGTAACTGGTTGGCCTATAGAGAATTTAAACGAATTTAAAGACGTACTGTCTCACGAAGTCCACCTAACTGGAGGAGGAAACAAATTTACTTTTGCAAAGTTAGGGGGGTGCGACCGTTTGTTCCCAGAAGACGAGCGCGACGGATACGAGCTTAAAGACAACGTATTTGAGATAAGAAAATTAATCACAAAGAGCGTCCAAAACGCCAAATTTTCCGAGCTTTTCTACGAAACTCGCCATAAGGAATTCAATAAAGTTTGGGAGATATTTGGCGAGCGATACGAACGCGATTTAACCGAGCAAGTTACTATTTCTATAATTGCGGGAGTGGCTGCGGTTTTAGCGAGAATCCTTACTGATGTGGTGGCATTGCCCGTGTATTTTGCTATATATACTTCGCTAAGTTTAATTACTAACGACGTGAAAGCCCGCGAGGCAGAAGCAAAGTTGCGCTCGCAAACTTTTTACTCAGAAGACGCCAATAACAACCAACCAAGAATTCTCAGCAAAAAATATCCTACGGACGATATTTGGAGCGATAGTATGCCTGCTGCGTTAAGTGGTCACCCCGGAACTTATTACGCTGAAGTTCGAGGCGGTCAAACCGGAAACGAATACTTCGCCTACGTTGTTGCCGCCCCTCCAAGCGACGCTCGTTGTTGGGGAGGCTCTAACACGGGCTTTTTAGATTTTATCTGGTCTAATATAGATCTAAAGTGGACAAACACCTTACCGCAAGATGTAAATCCCGATATAATGGCTGGACTAGACTTCGATTACCACAATCTAGACTTTTTAATGGTCTCGAGCGAGCTTTATTCGTACAACGACCAAAAACACTACACCTACTTCGATGACCCAGATTTAGTCGATAAAATGTTAGAATTAGAACCTATTTACGTGGTCTACGAGCCCACTTTCTTTTCCGCACCGATGAAATATTATAAAACGGGTCCTCAAATGGTTCTAAGAATCATTCAGAACTACAATTCTTACAAGTTGAGACAAAACACCCTCGGCTACTTACAACACGAAATTAACGAAAGAACTGGAGGCGATCTCAATTCTATAAAACCGATCTGTTCGGACGCAGCTCCTCAATATCTATTCGCTAAAGAAGACGATACAGCACCTTTATCTTCGCTTTTCAGTCCGTTGATAATAAGTTCCCAAAGATACAACCAACTTAGCGAGTCCAGAAAATTTGGTTATCTCTTCGTGGACATCGCCTCTTTTGGGGCGTCAAACACGAAAGGTATCGATTCGACCGACCTTTTAGACGAGGAAAAAGAGTTTTATTCCGCAAAAATACCGTTAGCTGACTTGTATGGGGCGTTTAATTACCCAATCGAAAGCGTAATTCTACACAAGGTAGTAAATAAAGAGGTAACTTCTATAACTTTAGACGCTTCTGATTACGACATTCCCGAAAAATTGCAAAACCTTTATTTCGCACGCCCAATAGACGAGCTTATGGGCGATTCAGCCTCCAACTACGACGAAGGGACGGAATATTATTACGTGTGTCAGGTTAAATTTGCTAAGATAATACCTGACGACGGCAATCTTTCGGAAGAGAACCAAAGAACTCTCTTAGCTCAAGCTACGATGTATCCTATCTTAGATTATTTCGATCAATACGTTTTTGCGGCGACTACGGCTAAAATGATCGGGGAAATCGCTTACACCGAGATTTTAACTTGGCAATCTACTTCGCGTTCAGCGCCTATTGTTGCACTTGCTGGAGCCGCCGTTTCTATTCAAAAGATTTTAGCTCAAGGGACTATTGAGGCGAGCGCTCAAATAGGGTCGTCGTTATTGACTAAAGTTGCGGTTCAAGTGGCTTCTATGAGCGTTAAAATCGTTGCTCAGACTATAGGGGAAGTGTTCGAAGAAATCGTAGTAGACGGTTTCATCGAGGCCTACTTCGAAAACTCGGCTCGTATGTTGGGCTGGTCTGAAGGAGTAGGACAGCTAATTTCTACGCTTATGACCACGGTTCGGGAAACTAAAATGTTCGGTCTATTCAATCTAGGAAGTCAAGGCACCAACACGCAAGGAGGTATATTACAACACAGCGTTTTAACTACCGAATTATCCCAACTTATCGCGGAACGAGAGAGCTCCCTATCTTTTACCTCGGAAGACTTTCTAAGAGAGAACGGAGAAGACGTGAGGTCGATAGCGTCTAAACTAGGTTTAGTTCCGAGCAGGCACGAGACGATACTTAAAATGGCGGGAATTATCGGTTCGGGCGTTTTCGCAGGGCTTTCGCTATTAATTCCAGGACTCAGTTTTGCGGGCTTTAGTTTGTACGGATTTAGCCCTATGATCAAACACTTGGGCCAAAAAATTACGAGTCCGAAAGCGGGTACGACCACCATGATGCGCGCGGCTATTAGCAACGCAAGGCAAGACATGATATCGAAGGATATTAAGATCGATAATATACTGGGCATTAAAAAAGGTTTAGTACAAGATGCCGAACTTAAGAGGAAGCTCGATAGTTCCGCCGCCGTTCGATCGATTAACCAAATAAGTTCTTCTGGACAAGCGGTGGAATACTTGGTAGATTCTAAACTTGTTGTTTTAACACCTCGGATTCTAGCATTAATTGAATATTCGTCTGAACTCGAAAAATTAAGTAATTTAGAAAAAAGGAAGCAAACAATTGAAGAAAACACAAATGGTTTAGAAGTCTTAAAGAGATCAGAGGACTTCCTAAAGCAACGAACTCTTATAAGTGAGGAATCTGATAATATTATTTTTGCTTTCAAAGGAGAAAAGGATAATGCTCAAATGGCAGACGAAGTCTATAATTGGAAAGGACGATTAATGCCCGTTTCAGCCGTTAATCTTTATAGCCAAGAAACACATATAATGCCTACTCTTGGGAATTCTTTACAATTTGCTAGGACATTATTTAGAAAAGACGGTTTAGATTTGAGCAAACCTACTGTCGGATTATGGATTGACAGCGACGGCAATCGACATATCATTGCCCCTGGAGTCAAGTTTACTGCTGTAAACGGAAAAAAGATGATTATGGGTGAGGGTGATGCAGAATTCACACCTAAGCTTTTAGAGCTTTTAGGTTATGGTATAGATGTAAGTTCTGCTCAGACATGGCAAACCGATATTTCACAGCAAATACAGCTTGTCTATGTTGAAGATTTAAGTACCGAGGAAAAGCTCCAACTTCCCGAATTTTATGAAAAACTTGTTTCAGTTCCTAGTAATTTATTTTCAAGCATATCAGACTTTGACGACCAAGTAGATGTGTTTAAATCGGTAATAGATAATCCTTCTGCCTATAATAATCCCGACATTCAAGAGCAAATAGAGAATATCTTTTATGAGTTCGTTGACCCATTAACCACATCGTTTAAAGTCGACTTTCCTGAGTTGGCTACTGCTCAAGGATCTTTTGACGGTTTGAAAAGGTTTGTAAAGTGGTATTTTACCTTACAATTTGAATATATTTACGATGAAATTAACAAAGATGTTAACAATAAAAAACCAATTTCTTCTGCTCAGAGAAAGGCTATAGACAATTTCATTAATGTTCTGTTTAGAGAAAAATTCGAAACTAAATATCAAGAGACCCTCAAGCAAAAGTTATCTTCTCAATTTTACGTGGTAGATTTGTTTATGGAATCGATTCAGCATTCTGCAATGAGTTTTATAATAGAAGAAATTGGGGGAGGAAAAGAGATCGATCCTAACGATTTAGCTTGGCAAATTGAAGATTTCTTAAGTACATTTGATAAATCGAGTAAGAACGAACTAATGGAAAAATTCTTTAAAAAACAGATGCCCAGAATATTTTTAAAATTTGCGGAAAGCTTTTTTACAGGTACTTTTGACACAACCATGCGTTTAGATCATACTTCATTCCAGATCGGTTATGAACACGAGACATTTTCTTTCATGTTTATCGCGTCTCACTTCTTGATTAAAGAATTCATTCAGAACAATTATAATCTTGACAATTTAAAGTTGTTTAACGCGTTTGTGTACAATCCTAAAGGCGCGAGGTCTTTAGATCTTATTGCTGACATGAAAAAAATATTAAATGGTGAATATACCGATTTAGTGCAAAAATTATACAACGGACTCGACTTTTTTGACAACAAGGACAATTATAGACTAACAGATTTAGTTTCAACTCTCATTTCAGCTTACAAATTTATCAATTTTGAATGCAAGAATTCTCGAGACTCTTTTAGTACTTACTTGGGAGATGTAGTAGAAGACGTGTTCTCTACCATTTTTCCAGCTTTGTTTAGATCTGTGTCTACAGGGGATGTAAACGTGGAAGGCCAGCTCGAACATATGATAACAGCAATCGATCCTAAAGATCGTGCTGCGGTAAGCGGTCTTATACGAAAATTTACTTCTATGCATAAACTCGAAAATATGCGCGCTTCTCAATTTGCTGGAGTGGACATTTTAGAAGGCGAAGGAGCGCGAAAAGGTCCGAGACACATTGAGTTTTATTCTAAAGTCGCTGATTTAATTAATTATTTCTTAAGTTCTTCTGTCTTGGGAGATGCAAGGTCTCAAGTAGCCAGCTTTTTTAAGAACCCATTATTCACCGAAGGAGTTAGAAGGATCGCCGAAGATGTATTTGGGTATGGAGAGGCAGATAATTATGTTCAGAAAGCCAAAAACTTTTTTGCAACAACTATCGACGCTACAAAGAATTTAAATACGCTGTTCCAAAAAGACTCTCAGGGAATATATAAGCTAGTACTTGATATAACTTTTAACGTTTATAAGCGAACAGATATAGAGATTACCGAAACAAATTACAAAGAATTGTTCGAGAACATTAAGTTTTTCGTTGTAGATGGCAAGATAAAATCTTTATTAGAATTGTCTAAGGACGATATTAAAGGGTCGTGGGCAGTCGTTCACAGAGAACTTCAAGGTACATTTGAGAACGGGCTTATTTTGGTTAACAGGCCTCAATTAGATTTACTTGACGGTTTACACGAAGGATTTAAAGTTTTTGGCTCAGACGCACCTATTGAGGGCGTGTTCATTAATCAATACGATAGCAAGACAGACAAGAGTTATTTACTAGTCGGACCCGTGAGACTTAATCCAACTACTAAAATCTTAGAGCAAGTGTCTGACGATGAGATTGCGTGGCTTCTAGATTCGAGTATCGTTGAAGAGTCTGTTAGATTAGTCGGCGCTTCAAAGATCGATAAATACTACGCATTTGAATACTTCCGCTCCGCTTGTCAGAAGGTGGGTTCACAACTTACTTTCGTTTTGCAGGATGTTAAATCTCGAATTATTCCAACGGGAGCTCACAAGAAAATTGTTTCGGGGATCACCGCCATTAAGTCGTTTAGATTTATTAATGGATTAAAACCACAAAAAGTCGTAATAAATCTTGAACGTTACAATGTTCCAGGTATGAACAAAAGAATTTCCGCGTTATGTAACATTTTAGACCAGTTAGGTGGTAAATTTACAATAACTCAAGTCTATAAGAGTATAGATATGAACCCAAAAATCTTTCTTGATATGGGATTTTATAACCTCTTTTCAGATAAAGACAAATATACAATGCCTTACTTTAAGAATATGCTAGAAAGAATTAAGCCTACTTCAAGTGATCCTTTATTCAATCCTCAAGATCCTTTATTCTCTAACAATTGGTACCGATTCATCGCAAGATTTTCTCTAGACGATGCCGGAAACACTCTGTTTAACGGCTTAACCAAGGAGACCTTCTACAAGAACTGGTTAACGGTGATAAAAAATGATTTAAAACGAAATGGCCCAAGTGGTTATTTTGAGGAATTTTCTATGTTGTCCGGTTTCGATTTTCATGGTAATTTCAAAGATGAAATCAATCATCAATTAATAAAATTGATTGATGCCGCATTAATTGATGCTCTAGGATATCCAGTTTATTTGTGCCTCTTAACAGGCATTCTTTCTATAACCGAGATAGAAAATACCATTGGTATAGATTTCTTGTTACATCCTTGGGTTTACCAAGGAGAGCTTATTCATAATTGGGGTTTGCGACCGTTGTCTTTTCGCGCCTTCTGCACATTTAACCCTGTTATCTTAGCGAGAACGATTTTTATAGATGGAATTAGATACCATCATTCTGCTTTGTATTTTGCTTCCTTTTTAATTTCTGGATTTTCTCATTTCATTACGAAAGATAAATCAATAGATTTTAAACATACTTCCAACCAATTTATAAATAATTATTTTTCATCCTACGATCCAGTCTCTATTCTAGACTATCTAAAAGCTTCCAAAATTTTTCTTGCAAAAGAATTTTCGTATTACATGAGTACCGAATACGTTGACAAAATGAACTTGAGAGGACGAGAAAAAATCGAAGAATTTCTATATAAAAGAATTAGCATAGCTGTTAAAAATATATTTGAAAGAGACGAGCTAGTTGAAAAATATAATCAATTCGATAGTGATCGAGAATCTTGGGAGATTAGGACCGAAAAGATAGCCCAAAGTTTTGTACGAATATGTGTGGACAATCCATCTACTTTATATGATTTTACACTTCAACTGAGGAACATCTTACATTCGGGAAAAGACGGTTATATAACGCTTAAAGTATCATCTAAGGGAGGAAAAATACATGGGTTTGTCAGACCATCGGCTTATGGTGGAAACGCGTTATTAAACGACGGTTTAACAATTTTTATTCCTCATAACGAAGCGCTTAAATATATAGAAGATATTCGATACACATTGAAATTTAATAGTCGAGTAATGGAAGGATATCGTTTATTGTTTGAACAATTCTCGGCTGATGTAAAATTAAAATTCTTGGATATGTATAACAAATTTTACAACCTTTTTTCGATAGGTCCTTCCGATCAATATAAGATTATTTTTGCCACAGAAAAAGGAAAAGGTATAGATAGTAGAGCAACTTTCCCCATTACATATAAAAATTTAGGGTTTAAAAAAGATTCAATAATATTTAAAAGAGATAACGCCAAAGATTTTCAAGAAGCCGTTGCAAGTATGGTATTCTACTTATTCTCGATACCCAACGCCTTTATCGACATTAAAGCGGGAGATTATAATTACTTTTACGCCGATATTTTCGGCTTATATGATCACGAATACGTTCGATCAAGCGATTATAAAACTCGAATCGGAGGCGAATTTATTTGGACCGAGAGTTCAGGGATATATACGCCGGAGGCTTACGAAATATGGAAGCAGAAATTCGAAGGAATTTTCACGCCGACCGATATTCGATATTTTCTTATGTTTGAGAATGACGCGGGCATATCCACGCTTGATTATATGATGAAACTATTTAACGAATGGTTCAAAATGAATAGGAATACTATAGGAATTCCCTTGTCAAAATTTGCAAAGATTGAAGATTTGAGATTATAATTTCTGCGAAAAAAAATTTAATAAAAAAATTCTAGAAATAAACATTCTTTTTTTTTTGTTTTAACTTTTTAATTATTTTATTGTTGTTATTTATCTTTGTCTTTTCTATAAATAAATCTTCTAAAGACTTAAGATTAATTATTGAGCTTGATAATTCACAAATCGGGTTAGATGCTAAATCTAAGGTTTTAAGAGCTTCTAAACCCCCAATTGAGTGTGGTATTCGTTCAAGTAAGTTTTCTTGGATCGCTAAACACTCAAGATTTTTAAGTCGCTCGATAGATTCGGGTAGGCTCTTCAAACGATTGGTGGACAAATAAAGTTCTTCAAGCGATATAAGGTTTCCGATCGATTCGGGAAGTTCGCTGAGATTGTTGTCGCTTAATTCTAGAAATTTTAGCAGTTTCAAATCGCCTATAGTTTCTGGAATAGTAGTTATTTTGTTTCCATATGCTTTTAAGCATTTTAACGATTTTATTTTTCCTATCCAATCTGGAAGTTCTTTTAGTAGATTATTATCTACATCTAAGACTTCCAAATATTTTAAGTCTTGAATGCAATCGGGAAGTTTTTTTAAATTTAATTTAGATAATCTTAATTGCACAATTTCTCCATTCCTTACGACCACAGGTATGAAGTTCGCATTAAGAGTCGTAATTCGAAGTTCTTTGCTTAGAATCTTTTCTAATTCGTCAAGCACATCGACGCCACTATTTATAAAACTCCTAATCTCATCTCTGCTCAGATATTCTAAGTATCCTTCTTCCTCTAAATATGTTCGGACACTTTTCACTCCGCTAAAGTACCGCATTCCTATCTCTTCTTTAAACCTTTTCTTTGCTGCAAGGTCTCCTAATTCCGTTAATTTCTTTAACAATGGAAAAGCCAGATTTGAGTGAAGTAGCCTTGAATCGTAATCATGTTCAGCCCAAACCTGTATATTGCTACAATGCGCCCAAAACTCAGTTATTGGGTCTATTTGGGAGGAATAGAAATCTACAATATCTGAATCGGGTTCAAGTCCTCGATCTAACACATCTGCTGCTTCATCAATAGAATTTACTTTCTCAAGTTTAGGAACGCCCTCATCGGGAATAACGAGCATTAAAAACTTGCACTGTTTAAAAGGCTCTCCAGCTACATAGATAATCGTTTTAGTATCTTCCAATTTAAGCGTAATAAGATCGTTAATTTTATATTCCATCATGTAAATGGTAGAAAATCAATCCTTAAAAATTTTAAGTCCGTATTAATTTAGTATTAATTTAGTTGCATATACATCGCCAACACTAACCGCAATGTATACATTGAAACCTTAGTTGATTATTAATACCCATAAATAGCTAATAGATGCGAAAAAAGTAATATGTTATCATTATTTAATAAAAATTATTTTGTTGATGGTATAATGATTTTTTTCTTAATTAATCCTTCTATCCCATCTATAACAATATCTTTATTTTTTTCATGGACAACTTCTAATATTCTCTCTAAATAAAATTCTGGTTTACTCTTAGTTCCGGAATATATAACGTTCAACAGTCGGGTTTCTATCGAATTTAATTCACCCTCCTTTCTTAGTTTAGCGATAAATTCTGCGTTATTTATCGCAAATGTCTCTTTAAAGTATAATTCTACGTAATTATTGATAATTGGGGGGAACATGGATTCAAATTCATGGATAGCGCCATCCCAATTCTCTATTTGTTCTGAAAGTTCCAACATTGCTCCTAAAGACAAATCAGAAATCTGCTTTTTCAATCGGTCAGAAGCTCTTTCGGTAAGAATAAAAATGATTCGCAAATCTTGGCAGTCACAGATCAAACAATAAAAGTATTTAAAATCCAGTTCTAAAATTGTTCGACTGCCATCTTCTTCGTCAAATTCGACTAAATCCCCATTTTTTTCTCTTTTTCCTACCATTTCTTCTCCAACTGTTATTATGGCTTGAATAAAACCAGAAAAAAGTTCCTTCTTATGCTTTTCTAGAATTGAATAGCTTTTAGAATAGAGTGGAATTCCGCTATCTCTATGAATCGCAACGATTGCTTGAATATTTTCTACATCCTTAAATCGTTGAGTTCTAGCTAATAATTCTGCTTCTTTTTTTCTCCTTCTTGGCAATATCACATAGGATCTCAAGCTAAGTATGCCTAAAGCACTAATAATCAGAGCTGAAATTAGTATTATAATCCAAATCAAATCAAATTCCTCACCTAAATTAATTTCAAGCGTAAGGTTACTTTCTAGAAATCCTAATTTTGATGAGCTTATTAAAATCTTGTATAATCCTCTCGAGGATAAGTCAGTAGTATCAAGAGTTGTCTCATAGATGCCAATAGCAACTTCAGTAAAGTTGTGAGTGGTTCCTCCCGGCCAAGTATATGAAACTATAGCACCTGAAATTGGTAAATTATTTTCTGGATCAGTTAAAATAACTCTTATAGGAATGATATTTCCCACAAAACCATCAGTTCTCAGGTCAATTTTCGCATCGTCAGGTTTTAACAATTTAATTTGGCTCTGGTGATTTACAATAAAACTCGATTTAAGGCCACCTAACGCTATTCCATTACTCCAGAATAATGTATATTCAAATTGACCGCCTGTCGTGTTTAAAGCAGAGAGCGTAATTTCTGAAAAGAAAACCGTTCCATTTGACAAGGGTGAATTCACTTCTGAATACCACTGATTTCCTTCGGGATCAAATATCGTTAAATTTACTTCTGTTGACTCAATATTATTAGGGATTTCACCACTATAATTTACTTGAGTTTTTATTCTTGTAGATTCTCCAGTTATAAATGATGCATGAGCCCATTCTCCTTGTTTTAATAATTTTGTATTTGCTTGACTTAAATAATTAGGTGATGTTGCTTTAAAAGTCCACCATCCTGGAAAAATTGCATAGGATGTATTAATTTTTACTGAAGTATCTCCAGCTTTGCCATCTTCAAATGGTATCTCTTGTAGAGTGGGATCCAAAGCTGATATAATTTCCCAATTTAAAGGTTTGTTAATTATGATTTCAAAATCAGAATATTGAGAGGGCATGTAAAAATTGTGCATAAATACCCAATAAACAGAACCATTTTCTAATAACTGATAATTTACACCTTGGTTAGATGTTTGACCCATTTTAGAGGTTGTTTCGCGATATCCAAAAAGAGTAGTATCAAGTTCAAATGTTAATGAGCTAGAGTCCGTTGTTAAACTCAAGGTTAAGGGATCAGAATCCCAATTATTATATAATGTAAGATTAGAAGTACCCCAAGTATTATAATCATTTAAGCTACTATCATCGATTCGTAAATTTATGCCTGATTGTGTTGAATTAGCCATTGTTGTTAGAATTAATGAGATATTATTAAACCAAATTATTTGTTGGTATCGGTCATTATATCCGCCATAACTTGCACCATTGCCTGATTTTATTCCAACTGAAATGTTTATCGAATTTTGATTTAAAGATTTGTCAAAAATTATGGAACTATTAACCCATAAACCCATATTAATATTACCTGTTGAGTGCCAAGCATTTTTTCCTAAATCCACAACATCTCCAAAACCAAGTGAGTATATTTTCTGACCGTTAATGGCTGCAAAAATAGTAAAGTCATTTGTATCAATTGCTTCCTGAGCAAAATAATTGAAACTTAACGAGGCATCAAGAACCCATCCCCTTGGAACATCTAACTCTTGAGAAATTTGGACATAATCATCCTCCTCATAATCTACCCAATAACCATCACTAGGATCAATCGTTCCAATTAATTCTGTAAACATCGCACTACTATTATCTGCAAATCCATATCCATAGTAAGTTTCTGATATAGAATCATTATTACTACCCCAAGGCAATAAGGTAGAATTTCCTGCGACATATTCATAATAATCTATATAATACCCATATTCTTTATTAGTCCCATCCGTCTCTATATAAAGTTGTAGTGTATCCCCTCTTACCCATGGAGAAAAGAAGTCATACTTAAATCCAGTATTTTGGTATACCAAAGTATCATTCTCATCTTCAATGAAACAAAAGTCATAACTATTTTCAAATTCAAATGTTTCGATATGAACTCTTATAGCTATTGCTTCAGTTTCAGTAATGGTTTGTAACGTAGTGCTTTTGTCCTCATTATTCCCATAATCATGACCCGTTTCATATACTTGAGAAACATTGCTTTTTGTTAAATTCATATGACTAAAATCATTATATTCGACCCATTCCTTAGTATCTTGAATATTGCTGATTTTTGTCTTAACTTCTGAGACCTTCCAATTATGTACATCATCTAAATAATAAGCTAAATTATGTTCTTCTTGATTGGTTAAAGACACTTGTTGATCATATTTATATAAATTTCCATAGTCTGTTATGTTTAAAGCATTTTCATTTCCTTCAAATAAAATTGGAGAATCATCCGCAAGTAAGGGTGGTTGGGAAAAATCATTAAAGTCTCTGTCTATTTCTGTAATATTATTGGAATTTGGAATGAGAAAACTACTCGAGAGAAATATTACTAATATAATCATTAGTTTAATCTTTCTAAGAATTGACCATTTTCTTGTATATGAATTATGAGAAATAATTTTCAAAATATCCCCTGTTGTTAATTAAAATAATTATAAAATTCATAAAAACTAAAATTAATAAATTTAAGTTTTAAGTTAGAAGAAAAAGTAAAAGAATAGAGGTATTTTTTAACAAGCTTCAACCTAAAAATAATGATAGGAATGCTAAATTAAACAATTATTATGCCCTATACTTAGTTAGGAATATCATTGATAAATTCTGATTTTAGTATATCAATATAAGAGAGTAAATCTCCATTTGTTAACGAGTTCACTTTAATTCCCCTTTTATTATAGGTATCTGGAGGTATTTGATCGATAAGAGAGAGAATAAGAATAATAGCATTTTTTACAAATTCTTTTTTT
>Ga0209977_10000509_pt1 | contig 15315 bp, 14 predicted proteins | sample SumtaG_2_FD_183113 | JGI IMG/M metagenome (GOLD analysis project Ga0209977, IMG submission 183113) | Deep subsurface microbial communities from Indian Ocean to uncover new lineages of life (NeLLi) - Sumatra_00607 metaG (SPAdes) (version 2) | ecosystem: Environmental > Aquatic > Marine > Oceanic... | reverse complement strand
CTTCGGAATGGCGAAAGTACAATATAAGAGTCAATGCTATTGCTCCGGGATATATGAGAACACCCCTTGTGGATGAAGTGTTTCCGAAATATGGGAAAGGTTGGTCTTCTTTAACCCCCATGGAAAGAATCGGGGATCCCTATGAAATAAAGGGTCCTGCTTTGTTTTTAGCTTCCCGAGCATCCAGTTTTGTAACCGGAAGTGTACTGGTAATGGACGGTGGCTACACTATCTGGTGAATTAGGTTGTCACTTATTTGACAAAAAAAATAAATATGTTAACAATTATTTATCAAGTTAGATCTTTCTTTAACAAGAAAAGCTAGAAATAAAAGCCTCAAGGGGAGGTGAGAGCATTTAGATAGGCCAGTCTAGCTTGGAAATAAGTGAAAGTTTCCCAGGAGAAAAGAGTCGGAAAAACCAAGGAGTTTCCTGGAAGCTTTCAGAGAAATCTGAACTATCTCATAAAAGGAGAAAAATAAATGGGAAGAAAAATAGTGGTACTTTTTGTGGCAGTGGCGGTGCTTTGCATGGCTATACCCGCTTATGCAACCACAGACGAATGGTGGAAAAAAGCTGGGGCTCCGTACAAAGGAATAACCTTGAAGGGAATCGGGCAATCTACTCCTCCTTCCGAAGTCGTACGTGACGTAATAGCACCTGAGTTTGAGAAACTGACCGGTATAAAAATTGACTTTGAAGTGCAACCCTGGGGTGTGCAGTATGAGAAGGTCATTCGTGATATGGATACGGGAGCGGGGATATATGACTTCGCCTACATAGAACAGGATGCTATCTATGCCTTTCTCCAGAAGGATTGGCTGGTGGATATGACCAAGATTTGGCAAGAGCATCCTGAGTTGACCGACCCTGACTTAGACTTGGCCGATTTTACCAAATTCATTGAGTACTACAAAGATCCGGCCACCGGGCACATTTATGGCCTTCCCTTTGAGGCTTTCTTGAAGATGTACGTTTATCGCACGGATTTGTTCGAGGATCCGGAAATCATGCGAGCCTTTAAATCTGAATATGGATGGGACTTGCGGCCAGCCATAGATTGGGAAGAGTACGAACAGATTGCCAAGTTCTTTACCGAATGGGGAAAGAAGAAGGGTATAGAGCTCTACGGACATACCGCTCAGGCCAAAACTGGTTATCAGGCACTTCCCTACGAGATGGTAGAATCCATCTGGCCGCCGTGGGGTATCTACAACTGGGGAATTAACCTGAATAACTGGAGGACCAGCGTAAAGAATGGCGGTAACTTGAATGGTGATTTAGCCAAGGAGGCCTTCAGGTGGTATATAGATATGTTACAGTATGCTCCTCCTGGAGTCAAAACCTACACCTGGGACGAAGAAGCTGCCAGTTTGGCGGCGGGGATAGTGGCCCAGGGATTTACTTACTGTGAGTTTCTCGGTGGTCTGTTGGCCAATCCCGAAAAGTCAAAAATCGCGGGAAAATTTGCAGTTACCATGCCTCCCAGTTCGCCGCAATCCATGAATGAGGCAGTCAGAGGTCTTGGGTACCTGGGCTACTATGACGGGGCATCCTATTCCATACTGCACGCTGCCAAGAACCCCCTGCCCGCCGCGCTGTTTATTCAGTTTATTGTGAGAAAGGATTTTGCTGTAGAGTATGCCCGTCGGGCGAGCAGAGTAGTGAGAAAATCAACCTTTGCTTCTCCGATGTTGAAAGAACTGGACCAACAACAGGGAGGATATTTCACGGCCTTCCAAAAATATGAGTTCCTGTTCGCCGGGGCTGCTCCTCTACCGATGCACCTGGTGATCATTGATATCTACATGGACTGGATTTCCAAGGCGGTGGCCGGTGAGGTATCGCCCGACGATGCTCTTGATTCTCTCGCCGAGGAGATTGACAGCACCATGATTGAGATGGGTTACTAAGGCTACAATAATGCATGGGACAGAGTTAAAAGGGTGGGGTTTTCTCAGCCCCACCCTTGTTGTTTTAGGGTTTGTAGGAATCTTTCCCTTTGTCTATGTGCTCTATTTAAGTTTATTTTATTATAATATTTTCTCTCTTCGCGGAATAGTTTATGTGGGCATAAACAATTTTAGAAAGTTGATGAACGACCCTAAGTTTATGAGTGCACTTTCCAAGGGTCTTCTATTCGTGGTGGTGACCTGTGGCGTGGAGATTACTCTTGGTCTGGCAATAGCGTTGCTTCTTTCTAAGAAGTTTGTGGGACGAGGAGTCTTGCGAACGATCATGACGCTGCCGCTGGCGATGGCGCCGGTGGCCATTGGAAGTATGTGGATTGTCATTACTCGGCCAGCGGTCGGGCCAGTGAGCTACTGGCTGGGTAAGCTGGGTATTTCCTATGATATTTCCGAGAGTGCCCTGCAGGCCTTTTTCACCACCGTAATTATGGACGTGTGGCACTGGACTCCCTTCGTTATCCTTGCTTTCCTGGCCGGGTTAACTTCTCTTCCCCGGGAACCGATGGAGGCGGCCCGGGTGGACGGCGCCGGCCCGTGGCAGACCTTCCGTCACGTTATCTTCCCGCTGATGAGGCCGATTCTGGTTACAATCGTTTTTATACGCATTATGGATACCTTCAGAATTTATGACGAGGTGTGGGCGCTGACCAGTGGGGGGCCAGGTACGGCCACCAAGTATGTCAGCATTCATCTGGTGAGACTGGTGTTGGCGCGACAAGAATACGGATACGGAGCGAGTATGTCGGTCTTCTTGCTGTACCTGACGATTGTCATGTGCTGGGTACTGATGAACCTGATTACCAGAGTGAAGAAGGAAGTCTATGCAGAATAGGCGGGCGAAGCTAATTCTTATCTACATTGCCTTTATTGGTATGGCCGTAGCCGTGCTTTTCCCTCTCTATTGGACTTTGCTGGTCTCTACCACGACGAAGATAGCATTATTTGAGAAACCCATACCCTACATAACCGGATTCGTGGCAGAAAACTATAGCAGGCCTTTTCTGAAGGATCTCTATGGAGGCTATCTGCTAAACTCTCTCATCATTGCCTCGGGCAATGCGGCCTTGGTACTGGCATTAGCTATACCGGCAGCTTACGCTTTATGCAGGTTCAAAATCCGGGGACGGGAGCACATTTTCTTCTGGTTAATTACCAATCGGATGGCTCCTCCGGCCAGTTTTATTATTCCCTTGTACATGATTTTCAGCGGGAGTGTTTTTCGCGGAATTCGGCTTATGGATACGCACTTGGGAATGATTCTGGTGTACTGCATCTTCAACCTTCCTTTTGCCATTTGGTTACTCAAGGGCATGATAGATGCTATTCCGGTGGAGTTGGATGAAGCGGCCGTGGTTGACGGTTGTTCCCATTTGGGAATTCTCTGGAAAATTATTATCCCAGTGGCCAAGCCATCGATTGCCGTTACCGCCGTTCTTATCTGGCTTTTCAGTTGGAACGAGATGTTGTTTGCCAGTGTTCTCACTGGTACCAGAGCGAACACTATAACCTGTGGGGTGCTTAAGTTTGTGACGGTGGTCGGAATAGACTGGGGAGAGATGGCCGCGGTCTCGATTGTTTGCTTGATTCCTGCAGCTATCCTTGTAGGGGTTGCCCAAAAACATATTGTGGCAGGTCTCAGTTTTGGTGCGGTGAAAGAATGAGCTGTTCCGATTAAGAAAGTGATCGACAATTGTAGATTAAGAGGCTAACTGTTGCAAAGTGAGTCAAGTAATGAGTTGTGAGGTAGAAAGTATGAAAGTGAACAATGTGGAAGCTCTGTCAGAGGAAATAAGAGGATTCTTGCAAACTGATGAAAACCAAAGACGGTCCAAACTGTGGAAGCCACAGACCAATAATGCAGAAGCTTATTGGCATGGACGTCCGCAGGAAGGACTTGATGGTATACCTTTTACTGTCGAACCAGAGCACGAAATGTGGGCCAAGATTTTTGGCTTCGGTTTGGATGAGTATTACACGCAAGGGCCAACTTACCTGGTGGCAGATCTGAAGATGAAAATATACCGTTTTGAAAACTTCTCCGATGGTACGCCAATAGGAAAAGATATTTCACTATGGATGGGGGCTGGCTTTGAGGCCAGTTTGTTTGGATTGAAGCAGGTGTATACCAAAGATAAGGATCCCTGGATCGGAAGAGAGCCGTTATTGAAGAATAAGAGTGACTTGGATAAACTGGTGACGCCTGACTTTTATCATGCTCCGGTCATGCTGCAGGTGCACCAGATGTACGAAGACATGAAGAGATTATCAGACGATGATTTTTCAGTTATCATGCCAGAGTGGTGCAGAGGTCCCTTTGGGCTGGCCTGTCACCTTAGAGGAATGGACCATATCATTATAGACATGCAAGAGGATCCTGAGTTCGTGCATGCTTTGATGCGGTTTACCACCGAGGCACGGAAGAAATGGACCAGGCAACGGGCGGAATTCATGAAGGTTTCTATCCAAGTCGGAAGTCTGTACAATGATGAGGTAAATGTTCCTCTTTTATCTCCCCAGTTATACGAGAAATTCATACTTCCTTACGAGATTGAGTTGAGCAAATTCTACGGTATTATTAGCTACTGGCATAGTTGTGGAAACACCACTTCCCTTCATAGCCTCATCAGGTGTATTCCTCATCTACAGATGATACATATAAGTCCATGGACTGATCTGGAACAATCCGTTGCCAATCTTGCTGATTCTGGTATCGCTCTCGAAGTGGTGCTTCATCCTTTGGTAGATGTTCAGAAAGCGACCGAGGAAAAAATGCGTTCCCATCTTACCCATGTACGTTCGGTTACCGAAGGCATACCGACAACTGTGAGAGCCGATGGCCTCCAGGTGATCTCATCGGTGAAAGAGGATCTGGCAAAGATAAAGCGTTGGGCTGATATCGCTCAATCAATTTTAGGGTGAACCAGTGAAACAAAGGAGAGAACCAGCACACATATAAATGTCTGGCGACAAGAGAAGAAGGGAGCTGTGAATAGCAGAGAAAGAGTCTTAAAAACACTCAATCACCAAGAGCCCGACGGAGTGCCTGTAGACATAGGGGGCATGAGATCAACCGGAATAGAGGCGCTCGCCTATAAACAACTGAGGAACTACTTGCATTTAAATGACCGTCCTATAAAGCTATATGATGTGTGGCAACAGCTGGCCTATATTGATGATGATGTCCTGGAATATTTTCATGGAGATGTGCGATCTATTGACCGGATGTACCCAGTATGGTGGAGTCCAGACATAAAGATAGATAAGTGGAAGGAAGGCCAGTTAAGCGATGGGACAAAGGCGCTAGTTCCTGAGAACTTTAGCCCTGTTAAGAAAGATAAATTCTATGTAATAAAGAATAGAAAAGGAGAAATTGTAGCCAAAAGAAGCGAAGATGGTTTGTACTATGATCACGTTGGGGTATATCATCCCCTCGCGAAGGCTACCAATATCGATGAGTTAAAGAAGCAATACAGAGATTTGTTCCCTACAGGCCAGGATATTACAGCCGAGGAACAAAATTATCTAAGGACCATATCAGAGGAACTACGGAAAAATACAGAGTATGCTTTGCTGGCGTATTTTGGTGGCAGCTTATTCGAAATGGGCCAATATCTGCGCGGGTACGAACAGTGGTTTCTCGACGTAGCTGAGAATAAAGAGAAGAGGATGGCTTCATGTTTACTTGACCTGTTGCTCGAGGACTACTTAAAGGGTTTGGACACCTTTATAAATGTGCTGGGGGGCAATGCAGATATAATTGGATTTGGCGGTGAGGATCTTGGTATGCAAACTGGTCCCCAAATTTCACGGGCTACCTATCGTCAGCTTTTTAAACCTGGGCACCAGGAGATGTGGGGTGTTGTCAGAAGAAAAAGTACCTACAAAGTCTTTCTTCACAGCTGCGGATCAATTACCCAGTTACTTCCCGACATTATTGAAGCAGGAGCGGATATAATAAATCCGGTACATACCAATGCTAGGGATATGGAGCCAGAGAGATTGAAGAGAGAGTTTGGCAAGGATATCGTTTTCTGGGGAGGGGGTTGTGATACCCAAAGAGTTTTGCCCCAGGGAACTCTCCAGGACATAGAGGAGGAAGTAAAGAAGAATATTTCTGTATTTGCTCCTGGAGGGGGGTTTGTCTTCGCAGCGGTGCACAATATTCAGCCAGATGTTTCTCCCCAGAAAATTGTTAAGCTTTATAAAACTGCCTTCACTTACGGAAAACAAGTTTATTCAGCCAGTTCTTGACCTACATCCTTTTATTTTGGAAGACATAAGTTATTGAGGCTACCGAATAAGCAGCGGAGATAAATCATGGGTTACCTTTTCCTACCCACAAGCAGAGGAGACCGCATTTTCATATCAGTAGTGTTGTTTATCGCTATCCATTTTCTATGGATGCGTTTTTTGGAGAAGCATCTGAGCCTTTTCGTTGCCACGGCCATTGGAATAGTATTGGCTTTTGTGATCATAAAGTGGGGTTGAAAACTTCCTAGGGGCAATTGAATGAAAAAATGAAAGTAAGTTCTCTGTTCAATCCCAACCTCAGATACACTACCAGGTGTCTAAAGCTGGCGTAATAAGAAGCATGCAAATGATAAATTACCGACTAAAGAAGTTAGAAAAAGAGGGGAAAAGGATTAAGGTTGGAGTTGTTGGAGTGGGAAGAATGGGAACGGGCCTTGTTTGTCAGATAGCTCAAATGCAGGGAATGAGAACAGTAGCTATTGCCGATACAACTTTAGACAGAGCGCTGGAAGCATACAAAATCAGTGGTATTAAAGAGAAGGATATAATTATAACAGATGATGTGAAAACAGCAATTGATTCGATAGCCCGGGGAAAAATGGTGGTTACAAAAAACGGACAAATCATACCAAAATGTCCAGTAGATGTGGTAGTCGATGCCACAGGAATTCCAGAAATAGGGGCCAGGACTTCCTTTAATTCAATTATGAATAAGAAACACGTGGTGACGTTAACGGTTGAAGCAGACGTTGTAGTAGGTCCAATTTTAAAAATATTGGCGGATAATGCTGGGGTAGTATACACTCTTGCAGATGGAGATGAACCACCGGTAATTAAGGGTTTGTACGACTTCGCTGATAGCCTAGGATTTAAAATTTTAGCGGCTCTGAAAGGAGATGGTCCCATAGATCACTATGCAACTCCTGAGACTCTGACTTTAAAAGCAACTAAGAAGAATCTAAATCCCAAGATGTATACCTCTTTCCGGGATGGAACAAAGACAAATGTAGAACTTGCAGCAGTTGCAAACGCCACGGGTTTAATACCGGATGTTCGTGGTATGCATGGGCCCGAATGCACTGTTAAAGATTCGTCTAAGATATTCGATCTTAAGGAAAAGGGAGGTATACTACAGAACGAGGGTGTAGTAGATTACTGCATTGGAGGAGGAGAATTAAGTGTGAGTCATTATGATGATTATTTTACTGGCGGAGTTGCTCTGGTGGTAACAACAAAGCATCCACAGATTCGGAAAGATCTTAAGTACCTTTTTATGGGAGAAGGACCAAATTTTACTTTATATAGACCCTATCATTTGTGCGCTATTGAAACACCTCTCTCCATTGCTCGCGCGGTGATCTACAATGAGCCAACTCTAACTCCCATGGCTCCGATCGCAGAGGTAATTACTGTTGCCAAGAGGGATTTGAAAACTGGGGAAATCTTAGACGGTGAGGGTGGGTTCACGGTTTATGGGCAGATAGAGAGAGGAGAAACAGCAAAAAGAGAGAATCTATTACCGATAGGTTTAGCCAATGGCATACCTTTGATAGTAGGTGTAGCTAAAGATGAACCAGTAAGATACGATATGGTTAGATTAAACGAAGATTCAATTCTGTTGGTGTTAAAAAGACTACAAGATAAGATGTTCGCCAAGCAGTTAAAGTATTCCACCTAGTTGTTTCCTTCCTATGCCTACTACCGTAGGAGATCGTCTCTTTATACCCTTGGTTTTTTCTGTAGCTATTCACTTTTTGTGGATGCGATTCGTGGAGAGTCATTTGAGCCTGTGGGTAGCTACTATCCTCTCTGCGGCATTAATGATCGTGATCATAAGGCAAGGTTAAGATATCTGTCAAACGATGACAGCCTCCATCCCGGTAAACCTGCAAAACTCAACTAATGAGTCAGTGATGTCGCCATGAATCATAGAGGCATGGTGAATAAAGCCCTCTTCAACCAGGGTTCGGTAAAGGTTTGCCAGATCGCTAACCCTAACCCAGCTCCAGGAGCCGCTGAGTTTATCTTTACTGGGGATTATCTCGCCCTTAGTGATTAACATCTTGAACTCACCGTCATACTCAACTATACGACTGAGGGTAACTTTGCCCTCCTTAAGCTGAAACTCAGCCGTCCCTTCACATATTTGCGGTCCAAGCATCTCACCGAGGATGCTGTGACTTTTTAGGTAGATTTCGGAGTTGCTTGCTTTCAACCCCAGGGGAGCATTGCCGCAATGCCAGGCCAGGAAAACGTCTTTCTCTCGCTGATGCTGAATGGTCCAGTCAATAAAGTGAGGAATTGTGGTTTTGAGTGAGGCTAGATATTGAACCAGCATGGTTAAAGCTCCATGAATATCAACCTCGCAGGCAGTCATAATCCCCTGCTCGGTCAGCCGCCCTAGAGTCAAGCAGGCCGATATTCCATAGATCTCCTGCATGGCGGTCCAGCACTGAACACCTATAGTTGATAAGCCTTTCTCCTGAGCGAATTCTTTCAAGACAATTTCCAGTCGGGCTGCTTTGTGGAGTGTCTCTTCTTTGACCCACTTACAGTTGGCGCTCTGCTTGATTTCATCAATTATTCGAATAACTCCCTTTTCATCTTTAACCTCGTTGGCTCGGTTAAAAATATCCACCAATGATATAGGAACGACCCTCTGGCCGAATTGTTCAATCATAGGAAATTCATTGATAGCACAGGTCTCAAATCTTTCTGGTCGGGGCCCAACCAGACCGATCCTTGCTCCAATGAAGCCCTTAACAGCAACACAGGTTCGGACAAAATCGCTGATACTCTCACTGAAAACTTCCTCTTCAGGAAAACAGATGCCCAGGAAACTAAAGGGGATTACTCTCCTATAGAGGCCTGATGAGATGGAAAGCGTTCCACAGAAGGAATCTGATCTTCTATTTCCATCTTGGGTGAAGGCTCCCTCTTTAGTGCCAAAAAGAAGGACCGGTATCCCCGGCATTCTCTCGGCCACAGTAATGGCTGAGATTTCATCACCGAAAGTCATGGTGCCAATGATGATTCCTGCCACCTCTTTATCTTTAAAGAGCCTCTCCACCTTCTCGGCATCTTTATCATCCCGTACTAGACCATTCTCGGTGAGGGCTTTATCCGGAACAACCACTTCCATGTTAAGATCCTTGCAGATAGGCTCTAAAGCCTTCAAAACCCGATGTCTCATATCAACAGCCCAGTCCTCGCTGAAAGGAACGCGATGAGCTGGAACAAACCCAATCCTTGTTTTTTCTTGCATTTTCCCCTCCTAATTTAAAAACTTAGATAGATTATTCTCCACTTCATTTGAGATTTTTTCCAGAGTCTTGTTTTTTACCCACCCGAATTTTGAAATTCAATGCTGCAAGGCAGCAGATCTCCTTCACCATAACAGAAAAAAAATATTTTGCAAGAACAAAGCTGATATAGAGCCACCAAGGAGAAGAGTCCCCAGATAGTCTTTGACAGTTTTGTCAGGGTGGCGTATAATATTATGAGGAAAAAGACAAAAAGAAATAATTCAAATACTGTGATGCCACCAAGAAATTCGAGGTTCTAATTTTGGGGTCTTTTCGGAACAGAATGAAGCCTATCTTTTTAGAGGAGAGGAGGAGAGAATGAAGAGCAAAGAACAGTTGCAAGCTCAGGATTTACGTTACATCTGGCATCCCTTTACTCAAATGGATGAACAAAAGAAGTGGGGGAGCAAGATAATAATTGAAGGTAGAGGCTGCAGGCTCAAAGATATTCACGGAAAGGAGTATATTGATGCAATGGGAGGGCTATTTACTACTGCAGTGGGACACGGATGCAAAGAAATCATTGAGACTATGAGAGAACAGGGAGAAAAACTTGAATTTATCTCCCTTTTTGATTTTTTTACCAATGAGCCAGCCATAAAACTATCCAGAAAATTAGCGAAGGTTACCCCCGGGGATCTCCAGTACGTCCATTTCGGCTGTAGTGGCTCCGATGTAGTAGAGATTGCTCTTAAAATAGCCCGTCAGTATCAAAGAAGGAAAGGGTTTTCCAATCGTTATAAAATAATTGCCAGAAGGCGCTCTTTTCACGGGGTCTCCATGGGAGCTTTAAGTGCCAACGGAGTCACCGAATTTAGGGAAGCTTTTGAACCTCTGGTCCCTGGTTTCAGGCATATACCTCCAGTAAATTGCTATCACTGCGCTTTTGGCAAGAACTACGGTGACTGTGATATTGATTGTGCCCAGGCTCTGGAACAACAAATTATATTTGAGGGACCTGAAACGGTAGCTGCCTTTATAGCTGAACCCATTCCTGTTGCTGGAGGAGTTATTGACCCTCCCCTTGAGTATTTACGCAGAATCAGACAAATATGTGACAAGTTCAAAGTTTTATTTATTGCCGATGAGATTTTAGATGGATTTGGCAAGGTGGGTACTCTCTTTGCCTGCGAGCTTTACAAAATTGTTCCTGACATTCTATTGATGGGAAAAGCTATATCCAGTGGCTATTTCCCTCTAAGTGCTGTCATAGTGAAACCTGAAGTTTACCAGGCTTTTCTGGGACCTACCAATAAGGAAGCCTTTTTGCATGGGCAAACTTATCAAGGTCATCCTATCGGATGCGCAGCGAGTCTGAAAAATATAGAGATAATTGAAAAGAAAAATTTAGTCGAGAATGCTAGAGAAGTTGGGCAGTATCTGGGAGAAAAGCTAAAAACTCTTTTGAATTTAACAGTTGTAGCTAATAGCACTGGTAAAGGATTACTTCGAAGTGTTGAACTTAAGGATGAAGCCACTGGAAAAGAAATTCCCTACCTCACAGGAGTAAAGATAAGAGAAAAAGCTTATGAATTGGGCCTTATCTGCAGGTTTCAGGTCAACTCTTTAGTTATGAGCCCTCCTCTAATCTTAACCAAAGAGGAAGCTGATCAAATAGTGGACATCTTAAAGAGAACCTTGGTCGAAGCCAAGAATAGATATTTTTAGAAGACCTTAACCGCCCCTCCTTGATTCCTAGCACAGTATGGTGTGACTATCTAACTTTTGGAGTAATTATAAGGTCAATGAGCAAATGATTAAAAAAGATATTCCGGATTTATCGAGGATAATAAGTGAAACGGTGGATAGAAGAAAAAATGAAATTATTGATTTTTGTCGGGATTTAATCAGAATACCCAGTCTGACGGGAGAGGAAAAGAAGGTCCAGGAATTTGTAGCTAAACATCTTAAGGATATGGGATTAGAGGTGAAGGTGTGGGAACCTGATTTATCCAAAATGAAAGGTCATCCTGGATACGTAGATTTGGGAAAAGATTACGTAAACAGACCTAATGTAGTAGGGATTTATAAAGGAAAGGAGGGAAGATCTTTAATCCTTAATGGACATACTGATGTGGTGACACCAGAGCCTTTAAAGAAATGGTCACATGACCCATGGGGGGGCGAGATTTCCGGAGGTAAGATTTATGGAAGGGGAGCCTGTGATATGAAGGGAGGAATTACCGGAATGATCAAAGCGCTGCAGATACTTCTAGAATTGGATTTAGCTCCCCTTGGAGATGTAACGCTAGAAGTAGTAGTAGATGAGGAGGCAAGTGGTAATGGAACTTTAGCTTCTGTTTTGGAAGGATATAGTGCAGATGCGGCTATATTTGCCGAACCTACCTCCTGTGTGATTATGCCTGCCCATAGAGGAGCCTTTTTTTGGAGAGTATATATAGAAGGCAAAGGCGCTCACGCCGGTGTTAAGTACCAGGGAATAAGCGCCGTAGAGAAAGGGATGCTAATATACAGAGCCCTAGAGGGGCTAGAAAATAAGAGAAACGAGATAGGGAAGAAGCATCCTCTCTACAGTGATTATCCTCTTGTTACCCCGTTATGTGTGGGGAAATTTAATGGTGGCCAGTATCCATCATCTGTACCGGAGGAATGCATATTAGAGGGGACCATAGAATTTCTTCCCGGAGAAAAGGCCAAGGAGGTAAGAGCGGAGTTTGAGCAAACAATTGAAACCACTTCTAGAAAGGACTCTTGGTTGAAAAACCATCCTCCTAAAATTGAATGGTTTGGATTGAATTTCCCACCGGCACAAATTTCCTCTGATCATTCTCTAATAAAATCTGTTAAAAGTGCTTATACTAAAATTAGCGGTAAACAGGCAAAGATAGTGGGTCTTCCAGCTGGATGCGATATGCGCAACAGAGTACTATACGCCAAGACTCCATCTATAGTGTTTGGCCCAGGGGACATAAGTTTAGCTCACAGAGTAGACGAGTCCATTGACATAGAGGAGCTGCTCTTGTTTACAAAAATCCTTGCCCTGGGAATGTTAGAGTGGAGTCAAAAAGAAAATTATATATTGTAGGTATTTCCATTGCTACCCCTGATTTTACTCATTTTCAACTAACCTTGCCTTTCAAGATTTCCCCCTTTTAAAAATTTTGAGGGAAGTTCTGCTAACATTGAGACTTTTAGGGTTGATGCGGCTTTTGACAGTGAGATCTAATTTTGGTAGTCTGTGATGAACTGGCCAAAAAGGGTTTCAAAGGAGTGATGGGAGCAGCGCTGGTGGCTGCGTTGATTTTCCTAACTCCCTTTGTTCCCGGACAGCTTAAAATAGAAGCGGTGGTAGAGGTTACATTTAGTCTCTCTCCACAGACTTCTAATTTTCCCTAGGAAAAAATAGAATGAAGGAACGCGATAACGGCAAATTCTTCCCCCTGGGAAAACTAGACCCTGATTTTCTAGGGGAACTTCTCGCGTGTCTTCCTCAAGATCGAAGAGTAATTGTGGGGCCAAAAATTGGAGAAGATGCAGCGGTTTTAGACTTTGGGGAAAAATATCTGGTCGTAAAAACCGACCCCATAACTTTTACCTTTGAGAACATTGGCTGGTATGTGGTAAATATTAATGCTAACGATATAGCCTGCATGGGGGCTACCCCTCGCTGGTTCTTGCCAACTCTTCTTCTTCCTCAGCAGGGTACTTCCAAAGAGTTGATAAAGATTATTTTTGACCAGATGAAATCGGCCTGCCAAAAATTAGGTATCTTCCTCATAGGCGGACACACGGAGGTGACCTATAACCTTGATCGACCTATTGCCGTAGGGCAAATGATAGGAGAGGTGGAGAGAGAAAAATTGGTTAGGGGTTCAGGAGCAAAACCAGAGGATGTGGTTCTTCTTACCAAAGGAGTTGCTATAGAAGGCACTCACGTTATTTATCAAAAAAAGAAGAAAGAGTTTAAAAAAAGAGTTGCTCCAGACGCGCTGGAGAGGCTAAGTCGCCTGCTTTATCAACCTGGGATAAGTGTAGTGAAAGAGGCCCTTTTGGCGACAAGAAGTTGTGAGGTTCACTGCATGCATGATCCTACCGAGGGTGGATTAAGGACAGGACTGTGGGAGCTGGCTTATGCCTCAGGCATGGGAATAAGAATCGAAAAGGAAAGGATACCGGTGTTGCCAGAAACTGAGACAATCTGCAAGCTTTACGGATTAGATCCTCTGGGTCTTCTGGCCTCGGGAGCTTTAATTCTTACTTTAAGCCCCAGCGAGGGAGAAAGACTCATTGAGATCTACGAAAGAAAAGGAATAAAATGTAGTCTTATAGGTAAAGTGGTTCCCCGCGAGCTCGGGTTAAAGATAGTTGAGAAAGGGAAAGAGTCAGATCTTGGGGGACCCTGCCAGGATGAGATAAATAAGGTTCTGTGAAAAAAGAGGCTTAGATGCCCAAAATTGGGGTTAGTTACTATTCTGGTAGTGGAAACACTCAAAAGATGGCTGAGTTTGTTTCCGGCCATTGACTTTTTCTTTTTTTATAGTATATTTTTGTAAAAGTAAAACTTCTTTACTTTGAAAGGAGAATCAAATGAATCGTCCAGGTAGGGTAAGCTTCAAAGGACAAATTACAATTCCTAAAGAAATAAGAAATAAACTGGGGGTGGTTCCAGGAGATTTTGTCCTTTTTGCAGAAGAAAAAGGTGCAGTTGTGCTTAAGAAAGCGAGGATATCTCCTGAAGAAGAATTCAACAAACTAGTTACAACCCTGGACAAAAAGATTAAAAAACTTGGAATTACTGATCAGGATATTGAGGATGCTATTAAGTGGTCAAGAAAAAAGTAGTATTAGATACCAATGTTTTGATTTCTTCTTTGACTGAAACCAAAAAGTAAAGCAAGGGACGTATATAGATTAGTCTTAAGAGGAGAGGTAGAACTCTATATTTCTGTAAATTTGATAAGCGAATTATCAAGGGTGTTGGAATATCCTAAATTTCAATTTGAAAAACTTCAAAAACAGGTATTTGTAAAGAATCTAATGAAAGTAGCTACTGTTTTTCTTTGATCCAAAATTAAGAGTGAATGTGATTAAAGAAGACCCTCCAGATAATAAACTCTTAGAATGCGCCGTTGAGGCGAAGGCTGATTATCTCATTAGTGGAGACAATGAACATCTTCTGTTCCTTGAAAATTTTGAAGGAATAAAAATAATAAATCCCAGTGAGTTTCTGAAATTATATCAAAAGCTAAAATCCAAGCATTCTTAACTTCAGGGGAGAAATCGGTTCCGCATTTAGGAGTTGGCATGCAAAAAGGATATTTTCCGGTCAATAATGAGGTCTTTGATGGGATAAAAACGTTCTTAAAGGCAATGTAGGAATTGTTGGTTGATTCGCAAACTGATTATCTACAGAAGAGCTTATTTGAATAAGGTTGATACTTGATTTTAAGGGAAGAAGTATCAGGCCAAGCTCCTTTAATTTCTCCTCTATTCCCAAGAGGTGAGAGGTTCCATCGGTTTCCTTGTTGGGATCAAAGCGGGAAAAGCTAAAGGAAAATAGATTTATCAAGGGTTTCTTTTTCTCCAGAGGAAAAAAATGAGAAGGACATCTTGCTCGGAAGTTGGAGAAGTCATCCTCTGGATGAGAATATGCTCTTTCACTAATCCGGCATAAGCCCAATAATGAAGACCTCTTTGGGGATTACTTAAGACTCTACAAAAAAATTTAGTATTCTTGTAGCCATCAAGAATTCTTGAGATCTCTAAACATAAAGATACTGGCAGGATCAGGGGGATGTTCTGGTTAAGAGGAATATGAAAATGCTGGCA
>Ga0209977_10000507_pt1 | contig 15337 bp, 15 predicted proteins | sample SumtaG_2_FD_183113 | JGI IMG/M metagenome (GOLD analysis project Ga0209977, IMG submission 183113) | Deep subsurface microbial communities from Indian Ocean to uncover new lineages of life (NeLLi) - Sumatra_00607 metaG (SPAdes) (version 2) | ecosystem: Environmental > Aquatic > Marine > Oceanic... | reverse complement strand
AAAACGGGCTTGCTAATATCTACTTCCCTTCTGGCAAAGACCAGTATTATAATCAATTTTTTGAAGCTTGGGAGGATTGTATAAATAGCCAAGTTAATCTGTGCGAGCCATCTCAACATGTCTGTGCTCAATGCATTTCTATCAACACAAATAGCATTATCAATAACTGTAATTTCTCCTGTGATATAAGCAATTGGAAGATAAAGGCAGAAGGAAGAGATAATATTATTTTTCAGGAAGTGCTTGAAAGCGGGGAAGAAATTTCATTTGAGTTAGAATTAACAGAAACAGGCGACACGCTTTTCCTGAGGGATGATGCAGGTAAATTAGTAACTTGGGAGAGTTATTGAAGGAGGCTCATAAATAACCCCACAAATTTTATTATGAATAATATTATATTTTTCCTGTAATTCTTTAGAAATAGATGAAAATAAAAGACTTGGGCATTCTCCTCCTGGAAAGTATTTGCTCCTTAATGAAGTAAGCGCCCTTTGTTGTCTAAGAGTTCTTTCCTCTTCCCGAATAGAAGTAAGTCTTGTTGCGAATTGTAAATCCTGTAAAAATTCCTTTTCTAGGAGAGAACTAAAGGTTTTATTGGCTTCTTTTCTATCCTTTGATTGCATTTAATTCTAAGGATTGATTGATTTTTAAGGATTGCTGTAGTAAAGTTATTCATTAATCATCAAGCCCCAGTATCAAATATATCTATTAGAGAATAAGAATATTTTTAAGTAGAAAATTTATTTTATCATAGAACAAAGGAAAAAAATAAAATGAGCCTATTTAAGAGAAAAAAACGCCTGAAAAAACTTGATGACTGCCCAGATATAAAAAAAGGATGCGCATTTAAAGATTCTGGAATTCTTTACCCTTGTAGAGATGGTAACTATGCTACTTGCTTAATATATCGAAGCAATAGGGAATCAGAAGAAGAAAAATATAAGAAATCAGAAGAAGAAAAATGATGGTACTTTTGTTTTTTCTTTTATTATTTTCTTATTCATTTTTTAGTTAAAGAATTATTTCTCTTTATCTCTCTTATAATTAAATATAAATTTGAATAAGATTAAAACTTCATTTTACTTCTTAGAAACATTCACAATTCCAACTAATTCAACCATAACTAAGTTTACTAAAACTAAAAGCCAAATAATTGCAAAATTGTTCAATTGATAATCTACTTTGCTACTTTTTTCAGGTAATTCTTCTTTTTTAGGAGGGGTGTATTTTACCCCCTTTGTTAATTCTATTAATCCTCTTTCTTGTTTTTCTTTAAAAACAATTGTGCCAGTTAAACCCTTGTAAAGAATAGTTCCTATTTTATCTCCAATAAATAATGATTTTATTTCCATATCATTTATTCCATCAGAATCTAAATCAATTTGTTTTGTTTCTCCAAGGGCGATTTCGAAACTTATGCCATTAATTGATAAGCTTATATCTGTTTCTTCAATTTTGTTAATCATTAACTTGTTAGGAATAGAATTGTAACTAAAATTATATTCTTCCCCTTCTTTCAACTCTAATAAGTTTAATCCAAGTTCTTTTTGAATTCCCTCTATTTTACTTATAATTGCTTTTTTCTTAGATTTTTTCTTTATTTTAAAATCTGGTCCATCCTGCAATGTTGTTTTGCCATCAACACTTATTTCTAATTTTGTCTCATAATCTCCTTTTGAGTATTTATCTGTATCAAGAGTTATTTTATACACCAATTTTCCATCAGTATATCCCCATCCATATCCGTAGCCATATCCATAGGTTGCGGTATTTGAAATTAATTCTATCTTAGTAATTCCACTACAGCCAGATATTTTTTCCCCATCCACACTAAACTTACATGTTTTTGAGGTTGGACCGTTAATAATGAGTTTTAAATAATCAATATTTAATCTTTCATTTGATTTTATATCTACAGAAACAGTGAATTTTATTGAGCTTCCTTTTGTTACTGTGTGTTTATTTGCAGTCAACTCTAGATCAAAAGCATTTACAGGACCAGAGATAATCAGCATCAACATTACTCCAAATGTGATCATTCCTGCAAAAATCTTTGTCTTCATTATGTCTTTAGACTAAATCCATTCTTATAAAGATTACTATTTTAAAATGACATTAATAATAAAGTTTATAAGGGGCTTTAACTGAAAATAAGTAATAAAACTGGCAGAAAACTTCCATAAAATGGAGAAAAGAATAATTGAATATTCAGTTGTAATCCCTGTTTTTGATGAAGAGGGGAATATTGTTAAATTAGATAAAGAAATAAAAGAAGTTATGAATAAACTTTCTAAAAATTATGAAATTATTTATGTTAATGATGGGAGTACTGATAACACTCTGGAGAATTTGAAGAAATTAAAAGATGTTATAATTGTTAATTTGAATAGGAATTATGGGCAAGCAACTGCTTTAGATACGGGTTTTAAGATTGCCCAAGGAGAATTAGTTATTTCTATTGATGGAGATTTGCAAAATGATCCTAAAGATATTCCTCGGATGATCGAAAAACTACATAAAGAAAGGTTGGATGTTGTTTGCGGATGGAGAAAAAAAAGGAAGGACGATTTGGGAATTAGAATCTTGACTAGGATTGGGAGATTTATTAGGAGAAGATTTGTTAAAGATGATGTTCATGATACCGGATGCACTTTAAGAGTCTACAAAAAGGAGGCTGTTAAATCTCTTGATATTCAGGGAGAAATGCACAGATACATCCTGGCTCTTCTGAGATGGAAGGGCTTTAGAATAGGAGAATTAAAAGTTAATCATCGCCCAAGAATTCATGGAAAAACAAAGTATGGTTACCTAAAGGCGGTTAGGGGATTTATTGATTTAATTTATATTTGGTTTATTCAAAAATATTCTCAAAGACCTCTTCATATTTTTGGAAGTCTAGGATTAATTTCTTTTGGATTAGGAGCATTAATAGAACTCTGGTTAGCTTATCTAAAAATATTCCACACAATTGACTTAAGTGCAAATGCATGGTTCATATTAGGATTTTTTCTAATTCTCATGGGAATAGTTTTCTTTAGCTTTGGAATAGTTATTGACTTATTGATGAAAATCCATTTAAACAACTCTCCTTATGAGAAGAGGTATTATATCAGGAAGATTTGGAGGAATTGAGATGGGAAATTCTAAGAAGAGGATTTTGATGTTGAATTATGAGTTTCCTCCTTTGGGTGGAGGTGCTAGTCCAGTAAGTTATGAATTAGCTAAAGGGTATGCAGAACTTGGACACAAAGTAGATGTTGTGACAATGGGATATAAAAATCTCCCAAAACAAGAAACAAAACATAAGAATCTAAACATTTATCGAGTTAAATGTTGGAGAAGCAAAAAAGAAATTTGTCATCCTTGGGAACAATTAACATATTTAACTTCTGCAAAGAAATTTTTAAGAGAACATTTGAGAGATAATGAATATGGTGTTTGCCATTGTCATTTTATTATTCCTACAGGAATTTTGGCTTTATGGGTTAAGAAAAATTTTGAAATTCCATACATTGTAACTGCTCATGGTAGTGATGTTTTAGGTTATAATAAAAGATTCAAAAAACTATATCCCTTATTAGTTAAGCCCTGGAAGAAAATAATAAAAAATGCAAACCTCATTACTACACCTTCAAAATATTTACAAGATGAAATTAAAAAAATAACAACACAGGGAAAATTCATAGTAATTCCTAATGGAATTGATAAAAATAAATTCAAACCATTAAAAAAAGAAAAAAGAATTTTAGTTGTTGCGAGATTATTTGAAAATAAAGGAGTTCAGGATATTTTAGATGCATTAAAAGATATTAATCTAAAACATGAAGGTTGGAAAATTGATATTGTTGGAAAAGGTCCATATAGAAGTTTTTTGGAAAATAAAACAAAAGAAAATGGATTAAAGAATGTTAAATTTCACGGATGGGTGGATAATAACTCTAAGAAAATGAAAGAATTCTACGGACATGCTAGTATATTTGTTAGTGCTAGTTGGTTTGAAAGTTTTGGATTAACAGTATTAGAATCGATTAGTGCGGGATGTTATCCTTTCGTTTCAGATATTGGGGGGCATAGACAAATTTTAGGGGAGGATAAATATTTTTTTAAGAAAGGAGACAGCGAAGAATTAAGGAAAAAATTAAAGAAATTGGTAAGTAAAAAAATAAAAAAGGTTAAATTAAATGAGAAGTTTAATTGGAATAACATAATTAAAAAGTATGTGGAGGTCTTAGGATGAAAAATTATTTTGAATACCCCTTCAATAGGGAAATTAAAAAAAAGTTAAATAAATATTATGAAAATTTATCTTTAAATCAACATGGAATTAATCATTTTAGAAAATCAAATTTAAAATTAAAGAGAATAAAAAATCTAGTATTATTTGATAAATATGATTATGTTATCGACATTGGTTGTTCTAGAGGAGATGTTTTAAAAATTTTATCGAAAGAGATTAAAGAAGGTTTAGGAATAGATATTTCTAAGTCAATAATAAAAGAAAATAATTCAAAAAATTCAATTGAAAATATTAGTTTTAAATTTTATGATAAGAATAAATTTAATCTTAAACAAAAATTTGATAAGGTGTTATTATTAGATGTACTTGAACATTCTTTTTACCCAAATAATCTAATTAAAGAAATTCATAAAGTAATAAAAAGAAATGGAAAGTTAATAATTCAAGTTCCATTTACTGGGTGGTTATCTGAGTTAATGTTTGGAGCATATCATCAAGGGCATTTAAGATATTATGACCCAAAATACCTATTTAATTACTTGAAAAAATCTGGATTTGAAATTAAGAAGATTAAAGTTTATAATTCTGTCCCTTACTCCTCATTTTTTTTAAAATTTAAGTTTATATGGAAAATTCAAGATTTATTAGTTAATCTAATTCCTTCAAGATTTTATCCTTACTTTGGAGAGATATTAATAATTGCAGAGATAAAAGAAAAATTAGATTCTAAATTTGAATGGAAAAATATTATTAAGAAGTATTTGGGGGTGTTGGGATGAAAAAAGAACCATTAGTTTCAATAATTATCCCCACATATAATCGTCAAAACACTATTTTAAGAGCAGTTGAATCTGTTTTAAATCAAACTTATAAAAATTGGGAGCTGATAATAGTGGATGATGGGTCTACAGATAACACAAAAAATATTTTAAAATCTTATTTAAAAAATAAAAAAATACGTTATTTTAAAACAAAAAATAAAGGAGTTTGTCATGCGAGAAATTTTGGAATGGAAAAAGCAAGTGGAGAATACATGGGTTTCTTAGATAGTGATGATGAATTCGTAAGAAATAAATTAGAAATACAACTTCGAAAAATGATTAAATCTAATAAGATTATTTCAATTTCAAATTATATAAAATTTAATCAAAATAAAATGTGCAGAACTGATTTTGAAAAAGATTTTGTAGTTTTAAAAAAAGATATCATAACGAACAAAATATCATTATCAGGGGGGATGATAATGTTAACAAAAAAAATTACAAAAAAATATTTATATGATAATAATCTACCTACAAGAACCGATTTTGATTTTATTTTAAGAATATTAAATAAATATAAGATACTATTTTTAAATGATTTTTTAGTTAAGATATACAAAACATTGGAAGGAAACAGGGTTTCTACTAATTATAAAATGAAAATTAAAGGGTCAAAAGAGATTCTTAAAAAAATAAAAGAATATAAATTATCTAAAGTAGAAAAAAAATTATTATTAAATAAATTGTATTTAGATATAGGATTCTTTGAAATTTTAAATCAAAATTTTGAAAAAGGAAGATTTTATTTTAAAAAAATATCTCTTCTGGAAAATTTTTCATTGAATCTAATAAAATATAGAATATTATCTCTTTTATCCTATTTCCCCCCATTGTTAAACATAATTATTAAAATAGGAAAATTTTATTGGAAAATTTAGAATGATTAAAAAAAATAAGAAATTAAGAATAGCTTTTGTATGTAATGTGTTTCCAGGATTAGCTGAAACATTTATTAGAAATCAAATAGACTATTTTCTAAAAAAGAATCATAGAGTAGATATTTATGCAGCAAGTTATATTATTAAAAATGACCTTCTAAAAAAATATAAAAATGTTTATGGGTCTAGCGGAAAATTTATAAAATTTTTATTATTCCCATTTTATTTTTTTAAGTATTTTTTTAAGAAACCAAAAGAAATTTTAGATAGTCTAAATTTTTTAAAGTGGTCGAAAGAAGCAGTTTCCTTAAAAATATTTTATACTTATATTTTTTTCTTAGAAAAGAATTATGATATTCTAATGTGTCATTTTGGTAGTAGTGGGAATGTCTCTTCATTCATAAAAAAAAATTTACTACAGAAGGTTAAACTATTTTGTATGTTTCATGGAAGAGAAATTAGGGAAACTGAAAAGAAGAATAAAATGCTTTACAAGCCCCTTTATGACGAAGGAGATATAATTCTCTCAATCTCAGAATATAATAAAAAATATTTAAATAAATGGTTTAATGGGAGCAAAGCAAAAATTATAAATCATCCAGTAGGTATAGATACATTAAAGTTCAAAACAAAAAAAGAGTTTAATAAATCTAAAATAGACATATTAAGTGTTGGTAGGCTCATTGAAGAGAAAGGGTATTTCTATGCTTTAAACGGAATTAAAAAATTATTAGGAGAATTTCCTGATAAAAAAATAACTTACAGGATAATTGGGGGAGGATATTTAAAGAAAAAATTAAAAGAATATGTAAGGAAAAATTCTTTAAACCAAAATGTTAAGATTTTAGGACCTAAATCTAGTAATGAAGTAAGAACTTTGTTGAAAAAGAGTGATATTTTTCTTTCATCAAGTATTTCAGAAGCATTGCCGGTATCTATAATGGAAGCTCAATCATCAGGATTACCCATAATCGCTACAGATGTTGGGGGGGTTAAAGAATTAATAATTAATCAAAAAAATGGGTTTATAGTATCCCCATTAAATTCTGAAGAAATTTATAAAAAACTTTCTTGGATGATTAATAATAAAAATAAATGGAAAAAACTAGGGAAGGTTGGTAGAAGGAACGTAGAAAAGAAATATGACATAAATATTTTAAACAAAAAACTCGAAAAATTATTTTACAATTCATTGAAGAAAGTTAAAAATGCTAACCTCTAAATATCTCCAACACAAAGAAACAATTCACAATTTTATTTGGAGAGTTCTGCAAATAGGTGGGAAGCAAGGAATAACTTTCTTAATCTTTATTTTAGCTGCAAAACTTCTTATTCCCAATAATTTTGGTATTTACAATTATGTTTTAGCAATAGTTTTCCTCTTAATCGTGTTTGCTGATTTTGGTATATCCACTGCAACATCAAAATATGTTGCAGAGTATAATGTAACAGACAAAGAAAAACTAAAATCTGTTTTATTTAATTCAGGGACTATAATCTTGGGGCTAACAATTATGATTAGTTTAATTATAATTTCTTTTGGAAAATTTTATCTTGGAGATAAATATGTTTATGTTCTTTATCTTTTGCCTTTAATCTTTCTTATTCCAATGACTTCTCTTTATGATGGAATTTATAGGGGATTAAAAAAGTTTAAACATCTATCAATAATCTCGATACTTGTAGGTTTATTTTCTTTAAGCTTTGTTTATCTTTTAATAAAACAATATGGATTAATAGGGGCTTTAATCTCTCAAAATCTATTTTATTTTATCCTTTTTTTAGCATTAGCTTTTGGATATAAAGAATTTCATTTTAAGTTGAATAAAAGTGTGATGAAAGAAATTGGGAAGTATGCTTTTTTGATAGGGATAATTAATTTTAGTTATTTTCTATACACCCGAATGGATATAATTATTTTGGGGGGGTATGATTATATTATCGAAATTGGATATTACGAAATAATTAATAAATTTTTAATGTTATTAACATTGCCATTTTTAATTTTTGCACAAATTTCTGCACCAAATATAGTAAAATATTTTTCAGAAGGCAAAAAAACAGTTATAATACTAAAATTAAAAAAATATATAAAATTTGCATTTATCTTTTCTTGTATTGGTTCAATCTTAGCTTTTTTTATAATTTTTTTAGTGATAAAATATTTTTTGGTAGAATATAATCATCCTTCTATTTTAATTATTCTTCCTATTTTTCTTTTTGTTTTTATATTTCAATCTGTAGCAAGCTTGGTTGGAAATACATTCATTATCTCTACTGGACACGCAAAATTAAATATGATTAATTTGATTATTTTTGGAATTCTTAACGTTATATTAGGTGTTATATTTGTAAATTATTTTGGATTTATAGGCATCGCATATTCTAAGATAATAGTAGGGATTACTGCAAGTTTATCTTTAATATTCTTCTACTATTTAAAAATTAGTAAAGAATCTGCCTTGAATATAAAATAACCTCTGTGTAAAAAGTAATCCTTACTCAAACTTTATACGCAAGGCTAAAGGGATAATCTACTCCCACAAGAACACTTTATACCTCTCAGATTTTCCAAGATACTTAAATATTTTATTAGCGTATTTAAAATCTTGTTCAGGATAATTTATCCCAACTAGATAACCTTTATTGTTATCTCTTAAGGCTTGATCCAATTCATTTAAACCATATTCTGGATAAATAATATAAACTCGGTCCCCTACTTCATAAGTCGCGCCCCTATTAGTTGTATAATTTCTAGTTATTGGATAATCAAAATACCATGAGAGAAAAAATTGATTTTCTTCTTCTATAATAATGGCTTCTTTATTTGAAAACCCATTTTTTTCTATTAATGCAAAAATATTGTAAAAGAAGTTTCTATTTCCTGCAGCAGTCGGTTGTCTATCATCTCCTTGACTGTCATACCTTGAAAGATCATGTCTTGCCCCATGCATGGTATTTTGAGGAATAATTACCATAATCAATAAAAAGATTATTATAAAAACTAAAATAAATTTATTGAAAGATTTTTTTACACTTTTTATAAAATAGAATAATCCTGTTGCAAATATTGTTATATAAAAAGGATAAAGATGATAAAGATATCTACTCCAATAATACCCCCAAACACCATAATATTTTATCATAAAAAGGATTACTATCCCCCAAAATACAAAATTCATAATAATTAGGATATCCCTTTTTTTCCACCACATCATAAGAGGCAATAAGAATAATCCTACTAAGAATAACATTCCTATTGCAGAAAAAGAAAACCATTGCATAGGAAATTGGACCATTGGATCAAAAAACATCCTAAACCAATACATATTCCAAACATTATTTTGCACAAAAATTTCAGAAAGTCTATGAACAAAGAAAAAGAATGCTAAAAAAATAGCTGTTGTTAAAATCATTGCAGGAAAGAGCAATCTCTTAAAATTATGTTTTATTACAAATAAGAAAAGAGGAACAGTTAAGAAACCCAACATTAATAAGACCGCATTAAGAGTTCCATTGTTTACAAAGGTTCCATACCAATAAAGAAGCCCACTAGAAAAAATAAAAATAGAAGTATAAATCAAGAAAAATTTCTTTGGCTTATCTTTATATTTTATAAATATATAAATTAGGATTATTGCAAGAATCAAACCCCACAAGAAATTTTCAGCATATTCTCTGATGAAACTAGATTTCTCAATAGCTACCGGGGATATTGCTAATAAAAATGAAGTAATTAAACCAATTTTTTTATTAATAAATCTACCAAGAAAATAAATTAAAAATATGGAAAAAGTTCCAATAATCACAAAAGGTATCCTTGCAACAGCCCATGTTGCTCCAAAATGTTTAAATAAAAATGCAAGGGGATAAGTAATTTGTAAATTTCTAGTGTAAACAAAATTCCCAGTTTGATAAAGTGCTTTTGCAGATAATAAATTAAAGTTATCTGCTCCTTGCAAATAATTCAAATTCCAAATCCTCAAAACAAACCCCAAAACAACAATCAAAATCAACCCAACAATATACCACCAACCTTCCTTATACATCCATCTTGCAAATCTTCTTAATAAAGGAATCTTATTCAATCTTGGGAACTTATCTCCAAACACATTATATCTTTTCTTCTCTTTCTTCTCCTCATCAATCTTCTCATCTTCAATCTCCCTCTCAACTTTATTTCTATGGGCATAAAATGTAAGAAAACCTAATGCAATAGAAACTATTGTTATCTCAGGCATAAAATCAATAATAAACTGCCTTTTGAGGAATTGATTTAAAACAATTATAATTAATGATAATAGAAAAAAATGACTAAAATAATAAATCATACTAGATTTATCTCTGACTGCTTCTGGAATTTGTTTTATCTTAAATGCTAAAAAAATTGTGTTAATTACTACAATCGCAAAGAAAATATAAGTCATATTCCAAAACTTAGGCAGATAATTAAGATAATTAAACAAAAGCAAAAAAACAAATAAAATATCTATTGCGATTGTAACATGTTTTAATATTTTATAAGAATCCATTTTCTCAAAGAGTTAATTTAACACTCCTGAAATATAATTTGTTCTCATCAAGAACCTGAATCTTAAATTTAGTATCAGAATTAATCTCAACTTCTTCTAAATAAGACATTTCATTAGAATTAATTTTTAATTTATTTTTATCAATAATAATTATATCAGAATCAAGCAGTTTTTTATCTGCTTTTTGCGGAAAATAAAACCAATTTTGCTTTGATGGAGAAATAATATCTGAATAAACATTTAGATAACCTGTTTTAATCTCAAAATTATAATCTCCTTTTACATTTAATTCTTGTTCATATTTTTTACTTAACCAATCTTCATTTAAATTGATTATATCTTCTTCTGCTCCTGTTTGCTCTATTTTTTGTTCTTTACCTTTCCACCAATATAAAAAGCTAATAGTTTTAGGAGAACTAACTTTGATATAGAATTCAAATTTACCCCAAGGCAAGGAAGTTCCTAAAATCAAAACTTTATTAGAATTAATCTCAATATCTTTAATTGTAGAATCAGCTGCTTTATTATAAGCATCTTTTGTAAATATGATGTAGTAGATGCTTCTTGGTAGATTATATAAATTTATTTCAAAATCTTGTTCTTCATCACTAACTCCTGTACCTTTTTTCTCTCCATCATCTTCATAAACTTCTTTAAAATATTGTTTTCCTTGAAAATCTGTAATTTCAACAGTATATTCATCTTTTCCAACATATGAATTTAAATCCTGCTTTGTAAATTCTATATTAAGATTGCCTTCAGCATAAACAGCTAATTTAAGATTATCTCTAAATTGTGTGTTAATTTTTGTGGTTGTCTTTTCATAATCTTGAATTATTGGAGTGCCACCACTAAGTTCTGCAAATGAGTATATGCTATGTTGAGGAAAATTTTTATAAATAAAATTTTCAGCTGTATTTGCAATTTCATAAGCTCTTTTTATGAGAGTTTTTTTAATCCAAATTTCTTTACTTGTATAGTCTTTTATTTTTTCATAATCATTTAAATTAGGAATTATTAAATTATCATTGAGATATATATCTGTTCCTTTTCCTATGAAACTTAATTCTAATTTTGCTGTTGTATTCTCTTGGATGACTTTTTTTGGATTAAAAATTATATTAAATGACTCTGCTGAAATTATTTGCCTTACTGTTTTATCATCAATTGTTATTTTATCTCCTAAAACATAATCTTTATCTATGTATAAACTTCTCAATTTACTAGTAATTCCAATGCTCTCTGCTGAAAGAGTATAAGTTCCAGAAGTATTTATCAGACTATTAGGAAAGAAATTTGCTAATATTAAATATCCTATTGTAGAAAAAATTATTATATAAAGACCAATAATAACATATTGTTCTGTTCTTAAATTCTTTATTTTCTCCTTTATGCTAAAAGGTTTTTTTGGTATTTGTTTTGAATGCCTTTTAGCTATTATTGATAAAATAACCAAAGCTAAGACCTCTATAAAGAGCAATTCCAATAATAATATTAATGCGATTTTCATTTTAAATTTGTTATTTTGTTACTCTTTCAAAATAATAAAATAGTTTAAAAACCTTATGTTTAAAGAAATCTTAGCATTTCAAAACCTGCAAATCTCTATTTTCATACTTAATTTCACAATCTTTTAAAATACCATTTAAAACCTCTTTTTGATTTGGTTTAAGTTTGTTCTCAGAATAATAGTCCACAATAAAATAAAAATCCTCTTCTGGCTTTTCAGTAGAAATCAAAGCTCCAGAATAAACATCTGCTCCATTATATGAAATGGTATCATTCCCAATTCCAGTCATAGAAAAAGGAAAAACATAATCGGGTTTTTTTATGTACCACTCAACACTTGGCGAAAATAAGCACATTAATTTATTTTCTCTTAATTCTTGAACCAACTCTGGAGGAAGATTCTTCAAATCAATTTCAGGAGCAGAAAAATCATTGTAATTGTAATCTATTGGTTTAATTATATTTACATAAGTATAAGGAAAAAACAAATTTGAGGGGATTAGTAATAAAAAAACAACAGAAATTAACATTATTTTACCATATTTCTCATATAAAAATGAAATTAATAAAGAGGAATAAAGGACCAAAGGAAAAACAAAAAAATAAGCATATCTTAATGCAAATGTTTTAAGAACAAATACTCCTATTAAAAGAATAATTGAAGGAGCAACTAAGAGCAAAGTTAATCTTTTTTTCTTCATAAATCCCCAGACAACTCCTGGAATAAACAATATTAAAACATAAATCATATTAGAAGTTTGTGCTGCATATTTTCTAAAATAAGATATTGCTGAAATAGTAGAATCTGATGCATATTTATGGATGGGCAAAAATTGATACAAAAGAGAAATTAATGGAAGAACTGAAAGATATTTTTTCCAATCTTTGTTATAAATAAATATATGTAAAATAAAAAATGGGGCTAGAACTAATCCTGCTATATGGGTATTAATTGTTATAAAAAAAGAAATCAGAGATAAATAAAGATACTTTAGATTATTTTTAGATTTATATAAAAAATATATTGAAAGGAAAAATAAAAACTGAAACATCTGATAAAATCTTGCTTGTCTTGAAAAAAACACCTCCAAATAAAATACACTCATAAACAACGCAGAAATTATCCCTCCTGATTTAGAATATTCTTTTCCAATAAAATATGCTAAAACAATCGTGAACAAACCAAAAATAACAGAAACAAATCTTGCTAAAAACTCTGTTTGATCAAATAATAAAAAAAAGGCTTGTAAATAATGAAATACAAAAGCTCTTCCATAAAATATCCCAGAATCAAAGATAGGTAGTCCTTTTTGTAAAATCATCTTAGAGGCTATTGAAGAAATACTTTCATCTATCCAAAAAGGAGGGGTGCCAAGAGAGTAAACTCTTAGAAAAAATGCGAATACTAAGATTATTGCTAAAAATAAATATTCTTTCTTTATTTTCTTCATGAATTTATAATGATTTTATATTATTAAAAGATAACGAATCAAAAGAAAAAGGAGCAATTCTTGGGGTAATTATAATATCTTCACTTATCTTGGTCTGGAAAGCCAAAAAAATTAAAAAATAAAGGTATATTTTCTACCAACTAAATCTTTTTAAATACATTTTATTAACCTTAAGAATGAGAAACATATCAAAAAAGAAAGGGTTTTCTGTTAAAATAATTCCCTTTTTAGCCACTTTTGTTATTATTTGTTTACTTATATTCGCAGGTCCTGTTACTGCCTTAAGTCTTGGTTTAACAGGTTTTTCAATCTCAGATCCCTCGCAAGGCGAAAAAATCTCAACAACCGCAACAATAGATATAATGTCAGAGGAAAGAATTACTTTTGATAAATATATTGAACTACATATTTATGGTCCTAATAATATGATTTGTAAGTTTAACGCTGATGGGGGCATTATTTCTGGATGTAATGGAATAACAATTCAGAAAATTTCCGGTCCTACTTATGATGATAATTATGAAGAGGGCTATGCTTATGGATATGGATTTGGATATGGATTGCATCAAGGATATTCAGACGGAGAATTAACATATGAAATAACCCTGGATACAGCATATTTTGATATTGGAGAATATGAAATTCAATTAAAAACAAAACTTTCTGTTTATGAATATACTTCATCAAAACAATATATTTCCATATGTAAAACAATATGTAATTATGGAAAATGTTACAAATATTGCCCATAAATAAAAAATGAAACAAAAATTAGAGTCAATAATAAATAAAGGAAAGATACTTGCTTTAGCAGGTCTAATATCTTTGATACCTTTGAAACTCAGTTCTCAATCTTTAAAGCATTATGTTGAACCAAGAGCCGGAACAATAGCTCCAGTAACAGAAAAAGAACAAGCTTATGATTCTTCTTTTTTGGTTGGAGGGGCTTATGGTCTTAGCATAGGAAAATTCGGACTTGAAATTGGTTTAGATCAATTTAAGTCATCAGGAGAATATATAAAAACAAAGAGTCTCTTGCCAAGATTTAATATAAGTTATAGTCCATTAAAATCAGCAGCAAAAGTAAAACCCTATGTAATGACTGGTGTAAATTTCTTAAGAGAATCTTCGACAATAGACATTCCAGAATTTGGTGTTCATGATAAGGTATCAAATACAACATTTGGATTAGAATTTGGCGTTGGTGCAACCATACTAGATAGAATTAATGGAAGAATTACTTATACAGTGATGCCAGGAAGTGAGAATGTAAAAGGCATGATTACCTTAACAGCTGGTTATCGTTTTAGATTTTGAGGGAAATTCTATGTTTGTTCTGATTCAGGAAAGCACTAGGACAAGTATAGAACAGTTTGGACCTGCATGCTACAACATAAACATAAAAAACTGTGAAATACTTGAAGGCACAGAAAGATTTTTAGCTGATACTTTTGTTGAGATTAATAAAATATTATAAAATGGATTTAAGAATTTTCTATGCTCTTCTTCTTACATTAATGCCAATTACTGAATTAAGGCTAGGCTTACCCATTGCAGTTACCTATGCTTTAGATCACGGAGTTTCAATCATTCTTGTTTTCTCATTAGTGGTTTTATTAAATATACTAGTAATCTTTTTTATATTTTGGTTTCTTGATACTCTTCATCATGTTCTTATGAATTTTAGTGTTTACAGGAAAGGTTTTGATATATTTTTGAATAGATTTCAACGAAAAGTCAATAAATTTGAAAAAAGATATGAAACAATCGGATTTCTTGCTTTAATCCTGCTTGTTGCTGTGCCTCTTCCTGGAACTGGCGCGTGGACAGGAAGTTTGTTAGCTTGGCTCCTCGGATTAGAAAGGAAAAAGAGTATTTTGTCTATAGCAATAGGGGTTATAATAGCTGG
>Ga0209977_10000506_pt1 | contig 15340 bp, 15 predicted proteins | sample SumtaG_2_FD_183113 | JGI IMG/M metagenome (GOLD analysis project Ga0209977, IMG submission 183113) | Deep subsurface microbial communities from Indian Ocean to uncover new lineages of life (NeLLi) - Sumatra_00607 metaG (SPAdes) (version 2) | ecosystem: Environmental > Aquatic > Marine > Oceanic... | reverse complement strand
TCCAATAACAGAAACAAGAATTTACAATTACGATATTGATGTATATTTAAGAATACCTTTTAGTTGGGATAAAGTCCCAGAAGGGTATGAAGAAACAGACGATTTGGCTGAAATAGTCGAATTTGAAGTAGAAGAAACTGATCAAGGAACGAAGGATTATATAATAATAAATATAAATTAAATAAAAAAAATAAAAAAGTGAATAATAAATGGGAGAATTTTTAACAATGTTTTTCGGTCCATCTGCGGCAGCTCCTGCGGCAGTGGAATACGATAAATCAATGATAGTCGGAGATGGCTCTGCTCATTTAAGTTCATCTAAATTGTATGCTCTCACTTCGGATGCATGGCAAACTAGCTTAGAAGATGATGGTTTTAGTGATAGTGATCAATTATATAAATCTGTAGCTGATTTCTTTTCAGCTTCACCTACACCTGAGATGGTATATGCTTATGCTTTTGTATCGAACTCAGACGTAGATTATACAGATGTACCTTTAACTTCTGTTGATGGTACAATATGGGAAATTCCTTCTAAACCTCCAGCAGGTTTCTATCCTGGTGGAACTGGATTAGAAAGAGTTAGATTTTATCATCCAACAAATACAGGTTTTCAATGGAATTATAAAGATGGATCTATTGGATTAGCTTTTACAGTTATGACAGATTCACAAGGTAATTGGAACGGACAGTTAAAATTTCCTAACGGATTAACTGGTCAATCTGGACCTATTGTGAAACCAGTAGAAGGTGATGATAAAATAACTGTTGATTTTACAATGGGAAGTAAAGGTGGGGTAGGAGATCAAATAGCAGAATATGGAATTAATATGGTTTCATTAGCTCTCGAAAACACAGATTCTCTTAAAAACTACAGTACAAACATTTTTGGTACAGGTCAAGTTGATGATCTTGATACTATGATGAGTGCTATTGCTGGAAAGCAATGTATATTTATTTACGCTATGCCTGGCAATGCTAATCCAGATGATGATATTTCTGGTGGAGGCGGAGTTAAATGGGGTAGTTTAAAAAGTATAGTAGGTCAAAGAGAAGATTTTGTTAATTTTAAATCTAAACCATCAGTTACAAAAGATGATATGGCTTCTGGATTATTAGGAATGTGTTCATCAACTCATCCTCATACAGGTATGAATTGGGCAAGACCACATATGGCTATAAAAGAACCAGAACCTATTATAAACGCAAAAAAATGGAAAGATTCTAACACAAACTATATTATACAAAAACAATTTTTAGCTGGTGCTCCTTTTATGATTGTCAGAGGTTTTACTTTCGGTACTGACGTGAATTCTGACAGAATAAATGCAGTAAGATGCAAATATATAATGCTACAAACTTTAAGAAATGGTTTATGGTCATTATTTGCAAGTCAAACTGTTAGAATGACCTATAAAGGAATGGTTAAAATTGAAGAGAAAATTAGTGCTATATTTGCTCAATTAGTAGCTGATGATATAGTTGATAAATTTGTCTATGTAAGAAATCCTTTAAAAGCACACTTCTTAGTTAATGATGCTGTTGCTAAAGCAGCAAATGCATCAAAGAGAGTTAGTGGAATTAGAATAGGTTATGAATGGAATCATTCTATGGAAGAAATTGAAATTTCAGCACTTATAAATGAGGCGGTCTAATCATGGTAGAGAATAATAATGATTTTTTGAGATGGGAAGTTAAACCAATATGGATAATATCATTTAAATCTGAAATAGTTGGAAGTGGAGCTGGTGAATATAGTTTTGAAGTCTTAGGATTAAACAGATCTGCTGGTGATATTAGTAGAAACTGGGAAAAAGTTCATAGTGTAGAACAATTTAATCAAGGTCGTGCAGCTAAACCGTCAGATTTTACAATTACAGTAGCTCTAAAAGAAAGTGGAAATGCATATGAAGCTATGAGGAGAATCTCAAAAGGTGGAATTGAATTTGATATACGATGTGATTTAATTAGTGATGTCGTAAGTCATCAAGATTCGCCCACATTAAATGCAGCTGGTAAACACGTTTGGATGAAAGGATTCGAGAAATTTATAGGTTGTGTTGTTATGAGAGAATCTCAAACAATAGAAATAGCAGAATTTCCAGTTAGAGAATTTGAATGTGATGCTCTAAGACATGCTATAATGGGTTATGAAGATTTGAAAATGTTAATTGAAGGCGATGGAACTTATCCAGCAAAAGATGCTTATGAAGATGCTAAAACATTTGCAGAATCAAACATAAGTGAATAAAGATGAAATCTAACGAGAAGTTAGATATTTTACGCCATATAAAACTTGGCGTAAATGAAGTATTTTATTATGATTATGACGGTAATGCATTACCATTACGTCCTATATCATCGTATGAATTAGACGATTGCTTTTACAAAGCACTCGATTATGCTACACCAGAAGTAGCAAATTTAATAGTAAAAATAAGACTAAAATTAATAAAGAAAATAGATGAAATTGATTTTAGTAATCAAGATTATTTAAGTCTTCAGAAACACTACGATACTATTTCTTATTGGGTAGTCTTTTATTCGATGAAAGATTTCCAAGATGAAGACTTTTCAATACCTATCTATGAAGATAGTGAACTTTTACCTAAAGGTATGTTTCAAATAAGGAAAATGAGTTATATTCATGATATGGCTAATATTATTGTAAACTCTTCTTATAGACCTAAAGAATATATTAAACAGATTATAAAAGATGAAGTTGGGAAAGAAGTAGCTTATTTAGTATTATATTTTAATGTTCCTTTATCTGATATATCAAATATTACAAAATTACAAAGAGATTTTTTAATATATTCTAAAGGAGAAATTACAAAAGTAAAAGCTAGTGATATTAAGGAAAAACAATATGAATGGTCAGGAAAAACAATAACAATAGGAGATTTACTTAAAAGAGTAGGTGTGGTGATACCAGATGGTTAGTGTTGATGATTTAATAATATCTCTTAGAATAGATGATACAAGTAATTTAGGAAAATTATATAAACAATTAACTACTTTAGTTGGACCTAGTGGAGAGAGAAAATTAGATTTAGAAGGTCTTGGGGGAGTAACAAAAACAGATTTAAACTTTATAAAAAACAAGTTAATGGAATTAAGTCCTGCTGTTTTAGGTATAGAAGTAAAAGGTCTTAGAGAATCAGCTAAAGTATCTCTTAGAAAGTTAATGAAGAAAGAAATGCAAGAAACTCTTATTGCTAAATATAATTTGCCAAAAAGTGAAATAGAAAGCTGGATGATTTTTCTTTCAAAAGCAATAACTGAGAGAGATGTAAATACTGCTAGACTCGCTAATTTTATTGAAAGAATACATGATTTAATTTTTGGTGCTGGTAGATTAGGAGGAGGAGAAAAAACAAGAGTAACTGATGTTAGAAGTGCTTTACAAGAAAAATTCATTGAAGAAGAATTTATAAGGGCTATGGAAGATGCAGGAAAATTTATTAGATCACAATATCAACACTATGAAATTAGTCCAGAAAAAGCTATAAAATACAAAGACAAAATAGACGAAATTATAGAAGGAACAAAGGAAAAAATTCAAGAACTTCATGGGATAGAATATACTCCTGAAATGGAGAAAAAATTAATTGAATTATCACAAAGAACAAGAGATTCTGAAGAGTTTGTCGAAAAAGCTTTGAGTGATATAATGGGATTAGGTTCTGTTAATGTTAAATTATTAACAGAAAAACTAAAAATAGGAGCTGAAGATCCATTATTAACACTTATTGCGTTGTTAAGAGTAAAATCAGCACAAGATAAAGAAGGACTAACATTAATAGAAAATTTAAAACATTATGTTACTACTGTGTTAAAAAAGTCGATTGCTGAGACAGTTAGAGCAGCAGATATTAAAATATTAAAGGAAGATCTTAAAAAGATTATTGAACTCGGTCCTGATTATGGTTTAAAAATTACTGGTGATATTGAAAAGATTGATGAACAATTAGATGAAATAATTATTGAAATAAAAAAGACATTTAATAAAGGTATAGCAGATATTGATATACAGAATGATAAAAGACTTAAAGAATTAGGTAAAACATTTTTGACTTATTTTGTTACAGCTTCTACACCACAGGGTATGAGGGCTCTTAAAAGATGGCAGAAAGGAAGTGGTGTTGGAGCAAGCTATGTAATGATAGAAGGAAATCTTAGAAATATGGCGAAATTACTTGGAGCTGAACAAGATATAGTACAATTAATGGCTGAAGCAGATGTATTTAAAGAATACGATACAACAATCGATGCTATGGATGAAATAAGAAACAATATTACAAGTCTTATAAAACAAACAGTAAAAGACGATCCTGAGAATATTAGAAAAATTTTGAATGAACTTTTTGGTCTTGAAGAACATATTACAAAAATAGCAGAAACAGAAGAAAATATTTTGGATGCTGTTGAGTCAAAAGAAACAGAAGGTATAATATTTAGGGGAACTAATGTAGAAAGAGATCCATTTGGGGAGACATAAGAATGACAGCAAGAGAAGAATCACGGAAAAGTTTTAATAAAATGATTTCAGGGGCTTTTAGAGCTTCAACAATGACAGAAATTTCTGATGGGATAGATCTTACTAGTTTTACGAGAGCTATTTATCGTCAATTATTTGGTTCTGGCACATATATATGGGTTAATGGTAAAACACTTATAAAAACTATAGAAGATGCTTCAACTGGTGGATTAAAAGCTATAAACATAGATAAAAAACAGATCGAAATAATTTATCAAAAAGTAGAAGATTTTGCGACTGATCCTAATCTAGGGTTAACTGTTACTCAAATAATGGATGAAATTATTAAAACTATTATAAATTTACAAATAAGCACTAAACAAATTATAATAAGAATATTTAATGAAGAGACTAAGAAATATTTAGCTCGATTGAAAAAAAAAGAGCTTGTTAAAGCATCAACATTAGAAAAAATTATAAGTAGAATTAGAAACTCATTAAATTATATTAAACAAATAAAAAAAGACAGTAAGTTTAAGAAAATATCAGATTTTAAAGATAGTGTACAAAAATTTGCAGGTGTTGGTGTTCTCTCAACTATTCCATATATTGCCACTAGTTTTATAGGGGCTAGAAAAGTATTTGGTAAAATACCACTAATTCTTGGTCCTGTACCTATAAAACATGCTGATTATGTAGAAGTAGCTCGTTCTGGTAAAGTATTAAAATTCAGAGCTACAGGTTCTGTATTCTTAGCTAGTCAGCCAGGAGGGGAAGATGCTATAAAAATTGAAGGTACACTTTATAAAGCTGAATTTGGATTTCTATTTCTTTTGTGGGGATTATTTATATATGGTCAATCAAAATTTAAAAATTTAGAAGAACTTGTCTCTGGTCAAGGAAATATTACAGATGTAAATAAATTAAGGAAAATGAATGATCTACTTATGGTTAATTCAAGTTTACAAAGACCTTCTTATGAATATCATAGAACATTTCCTTTTGTTAGTAAACATTTTATAATTCCAAATTGTTTCATTGAAACAATTGTATTAGAAAATAAATTACCTGTTAAAGATGTAATAAGATATTCGATATTATTGAGAACTTATACAAGACCAACAGAAGCAGTTAGATTTGTTAGAAATAATGAAAAAAATATGTCTAACTTTGGTTTTGGTAAAGAAACTCTTACATCACAAATTTGTAAATATTCATTAACTACTTCTTGGAGAATATTACAATCCTCTGGTTGGTTATTTGATGAAATGGAATGGAGAATTGGATCTGCGTCTAAAACTGGTGTTATGGATACGTATTATGATATAGATGCATCTGCTATTGCTTCAGTTGCTTATTTAAACTTAATGGGGTTTAGAGTATAATGAGTTTTATATTTAAGGGTGTAGCTGATGAGGGTATAACAACAGCAGCTTCGATTGGAATTCTTACTGGGTTAATATCATCACTCGTAGGTTATAAAGCGATACAGTGGAATATTAATCGTAAGAAAGAAATAGAAGGTGAATTAACACCATCAGAAAAACTACAACAAATCAGAACTACAAGTATAGTAAGTAATATTACTTTAATTGCCACTACATTAAGTCGTTATTATTTATTAAATCAAAAAAGAATAAAACCAGCAGTAGTTTTAGCTGGAATACCTTTAGGAACAGTAGAAGAACTATCTATGGCTTTATCCGATAGAATATTAAAATATCGTTCTACTGGAGGAGTATTTTTAGCACACCAAGATGGTGGAAATGAAAGTTTAAGAATTATATGTAAGGCTTGGGGAAGAGATAGATATTGGTTTTTAATATTATTAGATTTTTTATTTTTATATGGTCAATCAAAAATTTTGGATATGTTTGCTAATTTAGAAGCAAATCCATTTACTCTTGGAACTAAAGCTATATTAAGTAAACAAGATTTAAAAGAAACTGCTAAAATAGTAAATCCCTGGACAGAATTTAGAAGAGAAAATATTGGTGAAGGTAGAGAAGAATATCATATGACATTTCCTATTGTTACTAAGAATCGTATTTATTCAAGTATGTATTTAGAAACTTACGATATTGTAAACTCTGTAAATGAAGGGATGAATGTACTCACAGTTACATTATTCTTAAGAAAATACAGAACTCCTTATCCATATCAATTAGCTACAATACAAGAACAAAACCCAAAAAAGAAAAAACCAGATACAACTTATTGGTATAGGGCTGAAAAAGTAAGAGAAGGATCTGTTTATACTAAGTTTAAAAGTTTACGCTGGGCTGATTCTATGTTAGATTTTGGATTATCTCTAATTGTTATGGGGCATAAATATGCTATGTTAAAGAAATATAGTATTTATTCATGGGAACAATTGATAGCTTTAAGTTTTGCAACTCATTTAGATAAATCAAGAGGAATGGATGAAGGAGATATAGTTGGAATTACTGAAAATAAAGAAGGAACGAATATTGTAATAAATGAAGAATTTGAAAAAGGAATGGGAGTGGTAATATAATGGTTGACTCAGCATGGTCTATAAGATTCTTTCAGGGTAATAATTATAAAGAAGATGGTGTTATAGATTACGTAAGTAATTTTAAAAAAGGTAAAGCAAGACAATTAGATACAATAATAACTTATAGTGGTATGTATGGTATAGATAATTATCTAATTTGGAATATACATAAAGATTTACCCAATTATGATTTTTCAACTGTAGTTTTAAATTTAAATTTATGTTTATATAAAGATCCAGAAATAGTTTATTTTCAAGATTTTTACAGAGTTCAAGATATAAGATATAATCCAAATAAAAGTCAATATACGCTTTATGCTATTTCAGAAACAACAGTAAAATTACATAGCAAATTAACAGAATATAATGTTACAAGTCTTTCTTACAAAGAAAATAGGAAAGCAAGTGATGTTATAAAAGAGGTTATCGAAGATAATAATATATTTTATATAATATATCACGAAGATGAAGAAGTAACAAAAGACATGATTGATTATGAATATAGATACTTTAATATTGATATAGAATGGACTGTCTTAGATTTTATTGAATATATTTGTAATGATAATATGTATGAATGGTGTATTGATAAATTTATTGATGAAGATAATGTACCAACAGAAATCTTACATTTTGGACATGAAATTAAGCCTTGGAGGTTTAGAAATGCTACAAAAGATTTTGAACTTGAAAAAGATAATATATCACAATCAGTTTTTACTATGAAAATAACTACTGATGGTTCTCCTATGGAGCCATTAGCTCATTGGGAAGAAAGACTTAGGTGTGTATGGTCAAAACACGTAGCAGGAAAAAGTGGGGCTTCATCTAGAGGTTGTTTTGTCCCAATAGGACAAGGACATTTTGATAAATTTCTATATTTAAGAACTTTAGAAGGTAATATAGAAAAAGATATAGGATATTCAAGATTATCAATAACTAAAAAAAGAGTTCCTTCTGTAAAAATAGGAAATATTATTCAAGATGAAGGAGATTCTCAATTTATAGATATAATTTCAGTACAAAAAAATCCAGATCTTTATCCTATAACAGAGCCTCGTAATATTTTAATTGATAGAGGAGATGATATAGCTGTTCAACATCAATTAGAAAAAATTACACGTTCAACTCCTTATTTAGATGACGGAGCAGGATTATTATTTCCATCTCCAAAATTAGATAATCCACCACCAAACTCACTTATATTTAATGTTGATGGAAAAACTGAGTCTGCTGTAATTGGTCCTTATATTTACGGTGATGGGAGAATAGAAAGAGATGAAGAAGGAAAACCTACAGGCAATATGAAATTAATAATCCCTTTTAAAGAAAAAAAAGGAGATTTAAGATTACAACTTCCTAACAGATGGTGTTTATACGTTAAGGAAGATGGTGAATTTATATTACAAAAAGATGCTGATCCAACAGCTTTACCAGATAGTTCAGGAACTTATATAAAATGGGATTCAAATGGAAAAATAATAATAGAAGCTGAAGGAAATATAGATATAAAAACAACAGGAACTGTTAATGTAGGTCCTACTGCGAGTGCTGTTAATATAGCTGGAGGATCTAAAGCATTTCCACTTAAAGATCATACACATCCTATAAATTGTAAACCTGGACCCCCAACAAATACCCAAAAAAGTATAGATGATAATACAACAAAAACGAAGGCGACATAAAAATGGTTTATTGGTATGTAGTTGCACAATGTGAGTGGTTAGGACCGAACTTTGGTCAATCTGAATATCTCGATATGGGTGGTTATACAGAAGGAACTATGGGCTCTCAGAATATACAAACTGATGGTGATATAGGAGATCCATTTTTAAGTTATGGTATAGATACTGAAACCTGGGCTTATGGTCAAGCACAAATGGAAATTGGGCTGATAGGAAGTCATAGAATAAGAATAAATTCATCTGGAGTTCGTATATGGACAGCTGGTGATGTTTGGAAAGATCCTTTAACTGAAGGAGGAGGAGCAGAAGGTGAATGGTTTAAAACTATTACAGGAATTACCAATGATATCATAGCTGAACAAGTAGATGATACTTTAACAATATCTTCAGCGAATAACAGATTAACAATAATAGGAAATTCTGAAACAGATACAATAAATTTTACTTTAGTAGAAGCAAATATAAATCATAATGCTTTAACTAATTATGCAGCAAATCGTCATTTTCTTCAAAGTGAAATCTCTATAACAGAAAGTCAAATTTCAAATTTAAACCATCTTACTGAGGGAGAAATAAGTTTAAGTAATTTATTAGAAAAATCTCACGCAAGTTTAACAAATGTTACTGCAAATCAACATATTGATAACTTAACTGATATTCCTACAAGAAATCATAACGATTTATTAAATTTAAATGTGGGAGATGCTTACGAACATATAACCCAAGCTCAGAAGGATGAATTACATGCTATTTATACTTTAGAAGTTCACGATAATACAAAACATAATCCGAATTATGCTAATGAACTTATTGAGATAATAGCAGGAACAGGACTTACTGGAGGTGGAACTCTACAAGCAAATAGAACTATAAATTGTAGTATAACTCAATACACAAATACTTTAGCTGTCGCTGCCTTGGCTGCAAAAGACGATTATATCAAGAATGATGAAAATGATGAAACAACTGGAGACCTTACAGTAGCTAATTTAATAACTGCTGGTAATGTAGACGGAGTAGATGTGTCTGTTTTAAACACTAAACATACAGCTCTTAGAGAACAATCAGTAGCATTTCCAGGTGCACCAAGTGAAGGAGATTTTCATTACGATGAAGACGATGATTCTCTTTATAGATATAATGCAGAAGCAGAAGCATGGATTGAAGTTGGTGCAAGTGGAGTGGGTACACAAGATACTATAGGAAATTATATTCCTCCGATTGATATAACTGTAAGTGCAAATTGGGGTATGGGTGCAAATAATTGTTTATGGACAATTCACCATCAATTTGATGCTGATTATATGTATTTTGCTTTTGTATGTCCAGAAACGAGAGATGATTGGAAAATAGGAATATATCATGGGAGTACATCAGCAGCAAGAACAGATGCAGGACATATATATGTTATTGAAGCGGCTCATGGTGAAGCTGGTACTGTACGTTTAAATGGTGTCGCTATGGATTTGGCTAATCCAACAAACAATATATATTATTTAACTTCCAGTGGTACATTTACAGGAACAGAGGGGGAATTATTAAATTGTTATTGGTTAAAAGATACTGATGCGGGTTCATTTTATTTGAAAATGCATGGAGTTTATTTATATCATTAAAAGGTGAAAAATGACAATATTAGAAATATGTAAGGATTGTAAGTTTAACGATAATCCATATTGTAGTGCAACTATTCTTCCAGATGGTACAAGAATAAGAATAGATAATTTAGAAGAGGGTAATTTTAAATGTGGGTTAAAAAACCATTTAGCTCAAATAAATTTATCTGTTATAAAAACTCATGAAGAAGTCAAACAAGAAAGAATAGAAGAGTTAGAAAATAGATTAAAGGTGTTAGAAAAATAATGGGGTTATTTCCGACAGATGCAGAAAATAACGATGAAGTAACTAATGCAAATGGAACGACCTTTAAATATGTCGCTGCTGATGATAAATGGATAATTTTAAATACTTTTACAATTTCAGATTTAATCTATAATGCAGCTAATTGGAATGCTAATCCAGACGCAGCAACCAAGAATGCTATAAGAGATAAAATTGAACTTTTAGTTGCTTCAATAGTAGATTTTGTTACAGAGGCAGAAGTAAATGCTGCTATTCTTGCCACACAACAGAGTATCGGATTACCTTTTACTATAGCAACTGGGGGAGCTAGTACAGCCTTATTTCTTACTCAATCAGTTGGCGGTCTACCTGCTGCTGATAATAGTTGTCAACTTCAATATCAGGGTTATATGCCGACTGGATGGGAGCCTATGGTAAATCCTACTGGTTGTATTATTTGCAAGTATTACATTTACAGATACATGGCAAATTACAGTTAGGGTTGATGCATCTAAAGAAGGAGAGTCTCCTGATGGAGCAAATCTCTATAATGGTAGTTTAGTTTTTTCTACTGTTATAGGAGCAAATCAATGGGTTAAAAAGGAGATTCAATTAACTGGAACAATAAGTCCTGGTGATATTGTAGGATGTAGATTAATGAAAACAAGCTCAGATACATATGTTTGTTATGTTGGTTTAATGTTATGGATTAGGAGGTCATAATTATGGTTAATAAAGGAAATTATTTGGAATTTGTAAAAACATTGGATAAGGAATTAGAGTATTCCACAACAATGAGTATTATAATAGAAATGGCTGAAAAAATAGTAGAATTAGAAAATAAAATTAAGGAGTTAAAATAATGGGATTGTTAGATAGATGGAATAAGTTTGCGTTGAAGAAAATACATATAAACGATAGGATAGAAATTTCTGCTGGGAGATTGGTGTTTGGGACGATTATGTGTCTCTTGTGCTATTTTACAGACTTTGACTTGTATTGGGTATGGTTTTTGTTTGGTGTAAAAATTCACAAGAAAAACAACGATGAGAAAAATGAGTGAAGCGACTAAAGATCTTAGAGATACTGTAGAAGATTTAAGTAATAATATTAAATTACTTAAAACTGCTGAAGAGATTAATCTTATTGATTGTAAAACTCTCTTTACTCAAATCTTCGAAGTATTAAAAGATGTCTTGGAAAAATTTGTAGAAACATTTGATATGGTAGAAAAAATTATGAATATAAATAAACCTACAATTAAAGGAGAAATTGAAATTGAAAATCAAGATTTTAAAACACTTTATTTATGATGAAGTTCAAAAAATTTAAATATAAGTAATATTAATAATAATTAAGTGATTTATGTGTTACAAAAAGAAATAGTGAAAAGAATATGGTAGGATTTTTAGTAGATGTTGAAACAGGAAATCCAGTATTGGATGTAGAAACTGGAAATCTAATACCTGTGGACGATGAGACAGCAATAAGACAAATTATTTTTATGCTCTTAAACTGTCAACCTGGTTCTGAACTATTACATCCTTATTACGGGTTTGATCTTGAAACAGCTATAAGACTTTCGGATATGGAAGAAAATGAGATGTTTATAGAATCTCTCTTAGCTGATGCTTTAGATCCTAAAAAGGAAAAATTAATATCAAATGTAAATTTTATAAAAGCTACTAGAGACGAAATTAATCCAAGAAAAATGAACGTTAGTATTAATCTCGATACAATTAGTGGTGAAAATATTACAATATTAGAAACGATGGGTGAATAAAAATGACAGGTTATGATGATGATGGTTTTACACCAAAAACATTAATAGAAATAATACTTGAAAAAGAAGAAGAAGCTAAAAATATTTTTGATACTCCTAATTATTCTATTTCTAATCCTTTATGGCAATGGTTAAAGATTGTATGTCAAGAAAGATTAGAGATAGAAACAATGCACGAAATAGCTGCTTATATGATGAGTATTCAAAATGCTGTAGGAGCATTTCTAGATAAACATGGGATAGAATGTGGTTTACCTCGTAAAGGAGCTACAAAATCAGAAGGTTATGTTGAAATGTCAGTGACTATTAATAATGCAGATGTTAATATACCATCTGGCACAAAATTTGTTAGTTCATTGAATACTTATTTATCAGATACTTTAATTACAGCTCCACTTATATTAGAAATGACAAAAAGTAAAACTGGTGTTTCTTATGATTACTTTCCAACTTATATAGATCAAATAGAAGCAGTAGTATCTGAACCAAGAAAGGGTATAGTTGAAATAAAATTAGCTAATGGTGATGTTATTGATCCATCTTATTACAGTATAGATCTTACTTACTTAAATAATATTATATGGGTAGATGGTTCAAGTTCTTACTTAGAAGAAGACGAAAAATATACTGTGAAATTTACTGGAAAAATGACGATAAGGATTGAAATTTCTTCAGTAGAAGAAGGTTCTGATATAAATGCTTCAATAGGCGATATAATAACTTGTACTGATTATCCAAACAATACAGTTACAAATAAATCTATGATTGAAGGAGGAATGGACGAAGAAGAAGATGAAGATTACAGAGAACGATTATTAGCTGCTAAAAGAAGAGATTTTACATTAGATAGTATAAAAGATATTATTTTAGGACTTGAGGGAGTAAGAAGTACAAAAGTTTATCAAGCTATAGGAGTAGACCAAACAAGTATAGATGAATGGGATAATAAAAGTACAGGTCAAATATTAAAAGTAACTGGTCAAAGACCTTTATACTCACAATCATTTGTACCAGGAGATTTAGTAGCTACATTAGGTAAAATAACTCTTTATGGAAAACCATATAATTTTCCACCAGCTATTTATTTAGGTGTAAAAAGAGATATAGCTTCTTATGCTCTAGCAGATTATTTTAGTTATGTAAAAGTAGAAAGTGTTGATCTTGATCCTACACTAACTGGTTATAAAGATATTCCTTTTGAAATAAAATATAATGATCTTGATAAAACAAAAACTTATAGGTTTGATTTATGGTGTGATGATCCAGGAGATGTAGGGTTTGATTGGGATACAAATTATTGGGAAATAGCTACTACAACTGGTTATAGGAATGATATAAGAGGAACTTTATTTAGTATTGATAATGCTACTGGTTATAATAATGAACATCCTAAAGATTTGGTATTTAAAACACATTTTAAAGGAGCTGGATTTAATGTCGTTATATCGACAGAAGATGGATATGGTTTTAATAATATTAAATTAGTTGTAGATGATTATTTAGATTATGTCGAAAAGGGTGGATATTCACCACTTTGTATTCAATCATATATTACCGAATCAGAAGAAATTTTTATTAATATAAAATCCACTATTTATATTTCTGAATTAGCGGATTTTTCTACAGTAAGAATTGAAATAGAGAGCAATATTGAAACATATTTAGAAAATTTAGATGTCGGAGATAATGTTGTTTATGCTCGAATACATCAAGAAATAATGAAACATCCACAAATTATTAATCTAAAAGAGTTGAAAATAAAGAGAGCTGATATAGGCTCTTATGATGAATTAGATTTAGCTATTTCTGATAATGAGATTCCAGATTTAGGATCAAGTTCATTCCAAAGGGGATAAAATGAGAACTAGAGAAATTATAAAATTAATGCCTACACAGTATAGGCAAATTACAAATAATCCATTAAACACTGGACACTACATCCCTATGTTGGGATATTGGACAAAAGTAGAAGGATATGTAAAGAAACAATCTTTAAGTTATAAAGGTGAATCTTTGGCTTGTCCTGTAATAGCTGTTGTTTACAATAGAGTAGGTAAAGAAGATATTACTCTTACAATTACTGGTAAAATTTCTCAAGAAAGTTCAATCGAAGAAAAAACTCAGGGAGACTATACAATAAAACGTAAAAAATATACACCAACAGAAACAACAATTCAAACTACATTAACAATACCTAGATTTACACGACAGTGGGCTACATTCTTATTAACTGGATTAGGGAAAATGTGTTATGAAATAACTTCTATTACTGATAATGTTAATTATAACACAAGTAAAATAGAATTTTATGCTTTAGCATCAAGTGGTTCTAGAATTATATATTGGTTAGGATTACATAAACTTGCTGAAACTCTTAGAGATATTGTGCAAGGGCATTGGATAGCTCCTACAAGATGTTTAAGATGTAAAGCTACTGGAATAGAACCTGAAACTACAACTGAACCTTGTAAACAGTGCTTAGGTTATAAATATTCTGGTTATAATGCTACTCGATATATTCAAAGGATGAAAGGATTTGATGTGGGATTAGCAAGGAAGGTTTTAGATTGGGACAATTTAACAGATGACGACCATAAGATAATAAAAGAATTTATAAATAAGGCTTGGACTCAAAAATGGCATGTAACTCCTACGAAAAAACAAATTAAAAAATTATTTGCACATTTCTTGCAATTACATGAAGACGATATAAAAATAGAAGAAAGGTTTCATTTACAAGAACCAGTATGGAAATTACTTCTTCCAATGAGAGCAAGTAAAGCATCTCCTTTTGGAGTAAAAATTTATGAGAATTATGAAGATTTATTAAAATATATGGCTGAAAGTGTAACTCCTGCTGGTGTAAGTGTATTTGTAGGATTTTATCAAACTGGATGGTTTGGTGAATTTGATTTTAATTTAAGTAAACCTCATCACCTTAATATTAAATCTGGGGCATTTGAAGCGAGATATAAAATATTATTAACACCAAGATGGAGTTTTTGGAATGGTTGGACTAAAGCAATTGATCA
>Ga0209977_10000504_pt1 | contig 15351 bp, 13 predicted proteins | sample SumtaG_2_FD_183113 | JGI IMG/M metagenome (GOLD analysis project Ga0209977, IMG submission 183113) | Deep subsurface microbial communities from Indian Ocean to uncover new lineages of life (NeLLi) - Sumatra_00607 metaG (SPAdes) (version 2) | ecosystem: Environmental > Aquatic > Marine > Oceanic... | reverse complement strand
ATGTGTTATATCACTTGGTTGATATTAAACCACTGGATACTACAATTATCCAATTGAATAAGTCAAATGAGGATATTTTAAGTCATGAAATATTAACTTTAGATGAATTAGAAGATTTATTAGATGCCAACACAGACCCACGCTTGTTATTAGACGCACTTCGATTATAAACCCTTGTTGTGATTTTGATGAGATTGGTTGAGAGTATAAAGGGTATTGATTTCTATTACTTAATAATTTCTGGTAATGGAACATTTCCTGAGAGTGTTATATTTAAGAATCTCTGTAAGAAATTTAATGGATATGATAAAGCAATATTTTCTATTAATACACCGCTTAAAAAACAAACAGGGCTGGATGCACTTAATGCTATACCTTTATATCCTAAAAAATTTCGGATAAATTCAATTATTTTCATTGTGGATGGGGAACACATTAAGGAGAATGCAGCAATCGAGATTAAGGAACATTTAGAAGCTAAAGGTATGAGTATCAATCAAGTTCTACCCCTCCAAGGAGCATTCTTAATCAAATGTAAAACAGGACCATATGATGTCATTTTATTTTGTATTATAGGAGGACCAGAAGTTTTTATTGAGGAGGAAGTTGCTAAATTGGTGGAACTCAAATTAGGTGTAAAAATTGACCTGTCAAGAAAAAGAGAGTCCGTGGGGAGAAAAGCAATTAAAAAACAAATAAAACAAGTTTTAAGGGAAAAGGGAATATCTATTGAAGAATTAGTAAGGAACACCGGAATAACTAAACTTGAAGAAATATTTCCTAACATTTGTGCGGTTCTTAAAAAAATAGAAGAAGAGCAGTAAAAACTAAATATTTAATTAATTTTTTTGAAAAGTACTGCAATCCTATTTAAACCACAACATTAGCCCTTTGGGTGATCGAGAGGATCACTCAGAGAATTTTAGTACATGAAATTTGAGTCTTTTTTTTTAGAAAAAGGATTTATTAACCAAATATGAATGTAATAATCATCAAAAAAAAAAGAAAAATAAATTTTTGGAATAAATTGATTTCGAAGTTATTTTTATAGGTTTTCTATTTGCATTAATAATAAATACCTAATAGCAACTTGACAAAATAGTTTTTTTATGGTTTCTTCTCACGTTCAATCAAGTAGAGAATTAAGAATCCAAAAAATAACACAATGAGTATAACATCAATGAACCAAGCTTCTAACGGGAGACTAAAACTAAAATGACCCCATAACATCATTACAATTGCTACTAAAAGCCAAACACATTCCATTTCCATTGTTACATTGATTTCTTTCCATTCATCTTTAAAAGATGCCAGAAAGGAAGCAACAGAAAGTCCAAACATAGCTGCACCGAGTATTCTGTAGCCAAATAAGGCTCGGTGATCAGCAGCAGGAATAGGCCAGTTTATAAAGTTTAAGAAGAGATCTGGAATGAATACAAAGATTCCTGCAAAAAGTAAACCTATTAGAAAGTCGATAATTAAGAACCACCTTACTACTTCACGATGTTTTAACATATTTTTTTACACCTTTTCATATTTAATAGAAATTAATAAATTAGACGATAATTTTTGTTTAATTTACATTTTTGTTAAATTATTGAATTAAATAAAAATAAGATTTTTATTATTTTAAACGTATTGAAATTACTGAGGATTTTAAGTAGTAAGATTTTTAAAAATAAGGTATGGATTTCTCTTAAAAAAGATCCCATCCCAGAAAGAGTTTTGGAAAAAATTATGGATTCAGATGATGCTCAGGACTATGTAGCTTATTGTCGATATAAGAAATCTCTTGATCTATAGATTATCTTCTCAATCTCCCTAAAATCTATTTAAGCATATATTCTTTTACTATTTCTTGAGATTCTGGAGATTTTAAAATCTTAAGCCCTATTTCTTGGATAATTCTGAGTTTATCCTTTATTAGGTCATATGTCTCGTTCTCTTTAACTTTCTCATTATTTTCAAATAAAAGTTTTACTTGATCATGACAAGATTTTGAAATACCGGCAATTTTTAGCTGATCATTGCTACTAGTGAATTTTGGAATGTTAAAATAGAGTGGTCTTTTATGGTGGTGTCTAGTATCACTGATCACTTTAACACTTTTATAAAGTTCAGGAATATTCAGCATTCCACAGATATAATAAGCTTCTTCTTTACTTTCGGCTCCATAATAATAGAGAGTAGAATCTATATAGATTCTTCCTTCAGGGTCCTCAATAACAGCAGAACACAATTTTTTAGCATTTGGAAACACTACTTTATATTGTTCGCGTTGAGAAGGTCTGACTGTTCTATCTGTACATAGTTTATTCCTATAATTTATCCCAACTTCAAATAAATCATATTTCGTATGTTTTTTATAGATCTTATTGATAGTATTCCAATGTTTTCTACTAAATGGTCCTATTTTAGAGAGCCTAAATCGATAATTAGCATCCAAAGGTAAAAATATTGAATATGGTCTCATATAAAATGGATATAAACCACGAGAGAGCGTTGCTTGAAAAACATTTTCTGTTTCGACTCTTACATTATTATAAAATCTCTTTTTCCATACTCCCTTCGCTTGCGGAGAAATCCATGGATCCATAAGGGATATTTTGCCATGCTCAATTACATTTACTACATTACAATAAAGTAAGGATTTCGGTACTAAATCCGCCCCTTGGATAAATTTCTTATAGTAATCTGATAATTTAACTGGTAGAAGCTTCTTTTTCTTCTCCGATTGAATTAGTTTTTTTATTAAATATTTCTCTTTTCTATTACTTTCAAAATAGACATATGGTTCTAATTCATAATCTTCGATAAGTTCAAGCCCTTCTGAATCAAAGTATTCGCATTTAATAGGGTATTTTTGAAATACTGTGTTTTTATCGATTTTAGTATTGTTGTAATTAGCAAAAATACAACAGCAATCAATATTGAATATTAAATCGTTAAATTCGAAAAAATTAATATTAGTGAATGGGTCAAACCGCCTTGCTTTTTCATTTTGAGAGGATACTAACAATGAACGCGGCATAACAAAAGCAATTTTACCTGAACCGTCTTTCTTTAAATATAAATCTGGTATTTTAAAAAGAAAAACTACTGCTTCCTCTATGTTTGTTATATTTTTAGCAGCAGGTTTAATCTCAAATTGGGATGTGATCTTTTTCATGTTTTCTTTTAATCTTTTATCAGCATCCTTATACGTTAACCAGGGTGGATTGGTTATTATCAGATCCATTTTCTTTTTTAACAATAATAAATGTATACCTACAAGGTTGTTGAGAAGATATAACCAGATATGATCTTTATCCTGTTGCTTTAATATGTATAGTTCATTAAAGAACTTCTCAATTGCTTTTACTACTTTTTCATTTGAGTCAAAAAAAGTATTTTTTAGTTTAGGTTCTAAAGAGCGAGTTGCCGCGTCCCAAGTATCCTTGTAATTATCGAACGATTCCCATACTCTATAAAGAGCATTAACAATGTTTTGGAAGAATTGAATATTTTTTTCTGACAATGCATCTCCTGGAATCCTTAATTCTCTTTCTTCTTCTAATAGATCAACACAGAACGAATAATAACTTCCTAACTCAAGATCAGCGTAAGAAGAAAATTCAATTGGGTCAATTGAATTACATAGATAAATATTAATTGAAATATCTTCGATGTATCTTTCTTGCGATTTAAAATATAATAATAGGTTCGCTTTTGATGTCAAAACAGCAATAGGATTAATATCAAAACCAAAAATATTATTAACAGCGTTAAACCATTCTTTTGGCGGTTTTTCATTTGTTTTAAGGGTAAAATGTGAATCGATTTTTTTGCAAATTTCAATTAGGAATGTACCAGAACCACAGGAAGAATCTAAAACCCGATCACCTATTGAATAGGATTTTTCGACCATTTTTTTACATAATATTTCTGGCGTATAATATTCGCCTAAACGGTGGCGCACTCCAGCTATTATCATTTCTTGATAGATTGTGCGAAAGATATCGGTTGCTTCGAAATCCATTATTTTTAATTTTTCGAAATAGTCATCGCAGAAGTCTTGAACATTAATAACCCAACGAAAGAAATCGTAATGGAATTCCGAAATACCTCTCTTTTCAAAATAACTTTCTAAGTCTTTAAAATAATCTCGTGAATATTCTTCTGGATTCATGAATTCTTTATATAAAATCAATTTTAAAAGAGTACTAAGGTAAGAATGCCTAAGAAAAAGCTCTTTCCCCACTTCATCGTCGTGGTACGCTAATCTAAAGTGACGTTTCCATTGATCAAAGCATACAGTCTTTTCTCCATGATGATCGTCAAAGTGAGTTTCTAATCTTGAATACGCTAATATATATAATGGAGAATTAACGCCAAAGAGTACAGCAAATTGCTCAGAATTTACCGATTTTGGTTCAAAAAGGCATTCCATTAATGATACAATCGATTCCTTGTTCAATTCTCTCTCATTTCTTAAAGAGATATCCTTATCGTAATAAAAGATATATTTTTCCGATATGACTATTAATAAGGATGGATTTTTACCCCTTTTTTGGTAATATTCCTGAACGTATTGTTTACCTTTTGTGGCTGCCCAAGCATTAATTTCCTTTTTTTTTAAATTATATTTAAAATCGATAATGATATCTCCAATTAAACAATCTGGTTTTCCGTTTAATATTCTTAGTTGTGGTTGATAATTCAATTCCAAATTATCAAATAAGCTATTAAACCAATGCTCTATCTGATGCTCATTTGTAGAACGCTTAATCTGATTTATATCGATTTCGATGTCTTTTAGCAAGACCATAATATTATTATTATTTCTCATTTGTTTAAAAATTATTCAAAAAACCTAAAAATCGATTAAGTCTATTGAAATAAAATCAATAAGTTATTTTTTAACCTCAAAACTTGTTATAAATGTTTTTCAACTATAAGGCGATTCTATATGAATATAAATCAAGAGGGATAAGTGATTACTAAGCTGAATATAGATAAAATTAATGAAATCAAAATTGCATTAGACAAAATAGCCAGAGAAACGGGGGAAGATGAGGACCCAAATATTCAAAACTTGACTAACTTTGGAGTAACGATTACTAAAGAGGAAATTGTAAACTTTAGTTGTCGACATAGAGGTTTTTTCATTATTGAACCATTTCAAGAACAGAAATACGAAGAATTAAGAAAAAAATTCGAAAATTTGTTTCTCTATTCTAAACCAGAAGATTTAATAAGTGTAATGTGGAAAAAAGGAAAAAAATTTATGAAATATCCTTATTTAGTTGAAGATTATGTAATTTCTGATAACATTTATGACGATTTAGAGGAAGAACACGAGATTAATTGTACAAATTATACCGAAAAAGCTTGGGAAGAAATTAAGAAACTGGAATCATGGAAAAAATGTGAAGGCCAAGTGACAAGGGAGATTATTGCCTTAAATATATGTAACAAGTTAAATATTTCTACATAATTCTTGTAATTTTTTTTCATTTCTGGATAGTTTCTTCTTTTAATATCTTAATCTTGATTCTTACTATTAAGATTACTATTAAGAAGAAATTCAAACTAGTAGATATACACGATAGGTTTAAAGAATAGATTACAATAAAGAATTACACCAATTTAATAGTAAAGTTTATTTAATCTATAAATTATTCTTTCTTTAAGAATAAGACAATAAACCAAATTGCGAAATGAAAGAAAAAATCGTTAAACCAGATCCTCAGAGGGGGATAGAATTACTTTTTCGATTACTCCGACTTTATCCTTTTGATATTAGCATTAGTGAGCACCGGTTAAATTCGTTAAGAAATTATAATTTAACCACAATAATGAAAAACCTATGGTTCTCCCAAGTCTTCGATTTTTTGGATCAAGAGGGTTATCAATTATTTCCACCTTATTCTGATAAACACTTTAGATATAACCTAGAGGATTATTATAGATTTATTAATGATTTAAACAGAAAGTTAATGGAATGTTTAAATGATGTTAACAAAAAACCAAAAGATGACATCTATTTAAAAACACGAGATTTTATGATATTACAATACTTCTTTAGAGTTTTATATTACTTTCTTGCATATAAGGATGAATCTGGTGGATGGGATACGGCTCTTGAAAATGCTAGTGATAATCAGATCTTAGGTGAATTCTATAATATTTTTGGTATTCCAGCCCGTTCTCCCAAAGACATATGTAAATCTAATATTTTCATCTCAAAAATAAATGAAATATTAAAAGAGTTAGGATATGAAGCATTTTCGCTCTCAAATGATGGTTATTTGAGATATTTTGGAGTAACAATGGAATCGGAAGAAAAAAGAAGAGTCTATGGTTTATTGAGTGCTAAAAAATACAATAATGTCATTCAGGATATGGATAAAGTCTATGAACATATATCTAATCGAAATCATTCTGATGCCCTTTCAAACTGTAGAAAGGCTCAAGAGTCTTTTTTTAAAAGATTCCTATTAAACCATAAAATAAAAACTCTTCAAGATGGTAAAAAAACTGAAGATGGTACAATATCAAATCTTGCAGAAACTATGAAACAAAATATAACAAGTCTCTTTGATTTTCCAAAATACAGTAAAAATCTTGATACTAAGGGGTTTTACCATCTTTTAGAATCAAGCAAATTTATAATTAGTGGATTAGCAAACCCAGCTGCATCTCATGGAAAATCAACGCCACCTAATATATCTTTAGATGATGTAAAGGTGGCGAGTAGTTTTCTGATTATGATGATTAATACATTACTACCTTTTGGAAAATAATTCTTGAAAGATTTTTCAAAATTGATTTTAAATGAATAGATAACAATATTATTAATAAATGAGATTATGAATACTAGGACAATTCACAAAAAACGAAATTGAACGGAGAATGGGAAAAAATTATATTTCTGTTGTGTTTATTATAGGTTAAGACAAAAATTAATTAAGATTATTCTTAAGGTTAAAATATAATACGAGATTATTATTCTAAAAAATTTTGTTAATTAGAATATCCGAGTGAAGGATAATGAACATAAATATAAATTTAAGGTGTTAATTTTTATGATAAAAGAGTTTCTACTAAAACATAAAAATCTATTTGCTTTCTTGATTATATTTGAAATAATTACCTTACCTATGTATATCTACACTATTATAATTAGTAAAATATTAACCCAGTTTATATCAACAGCAGTTGTAATGATACATTTCTATATTTTATATTTATATTTTAAAATAAGCTGGAAGAATTTTTATTTCAGTCAATTTTCACAATGGGATTTTGTAATTTTTTCAAATTTATTTTATGACTATAATTTTAAAGCTAATTTAGAGGAGATCTCTAGATACGATAAAAAAATTAAAGTTCCTAAACAATTTAAAAATTCTATTAATTTGAATGATTTTAATATCAAATCCAAAAGGAAGAAATGGAAGTGGAAACGGAAAGGTCTCAATTATAAATTAAAAGGATGGAAAAAAGTTTATATAAGTAAAAAAAAAAATTATTATGAGTTTTGGGATTACTTTTTTGAATATAAAAAGGATCAAAACATATTTTTTCATATCTCCTTACTTATATTTGAAAAAATTTCCTTTTTCTATTTAATAATACCACCTTCAATAAATATAGATGATTTAATCAGCATTGACGTAAAATTTCCACTTCATTATGCATCAAAAGTTCCAATGAATGTTTCCGTATTAAAAAAATTTGTAAATTACTCCGATACAATTATACAATTTAAACACAATGAACCCTATTTATTCAATCATTCAAGGATTATGAGTTTTAAAGACATTGACCAAACCCGAACTGATGAAATTGATGAAATTATCAGAGAAATGTATTTAATAACAAAATTACAGAGCATAGAAGGTTATGGCAAATACTGTTTATTGTTTGAGTCTCCTATTCTAAGGAAATCAAAATCTATATTTGAAATAGAATATTATCAACATGCATTTTTTCCCCTTGAAAGGTTTAGAGCAATAACATTTAACTATAATTCTGAATCGAAATTCATAAATGATTTAACTCGTTGGTTTAACAAATGTTTTATATTCCATATTCAACGACAAGATACTTTTCTTCGTATTTTTATATCCTTTTTAGATTGGGTAGTGGATAATTTTAAAAATCTAAGTGATAGTGATATAAGAACTTTAACATCCAATATCAATTCAATTAAAAATGTTATTGAAATAACCTATGAAAGTGAGCTTGAGTATTATAATATTCTGAATATGGAACTGAGAAATGATTACATGGATGGAGCAGATAATGTAGGCTTAAATCCTTTTGAAGAACATCTAGAATTATATCGATTTTTAACAATTTTCTTAAATTATTTTACTGTAAAAAGTTTTGATTACTTTCAACATGACCAAAAATATCGCTTGCTCTTAGAGGAGATTAGAGAGATTAGGAAAAGTTTGGAAAAAGAAGAATGTAATGATTTAAAAGTAATAAATATTGATAAAATCATTGAACTTATCTTTTCAGAATTTAATAAAATTTCAGAAGTATCTATTTCTGATAATGAGATTAATGAAATCTATCAAATGGATGATTTTAAGATTCGAAAATCTTTAGTAGAAATTTTAAAGAATAATGACAATTTATCGAATTATGTTAAAAATATGTTAAGTTTTGAGGCTAAAAAACCGCACACGGCTTTCGAAATTTCAGATTTTGAGTTTCCTTTGAATTATGAAAATAATTTATATTTTATTTGCTTTGTTATTAAATCTGGAAAAGAAATAAGGAGAGATAGCGTTTCAATTGATAAAGTATGGTATCAAATATATAGACCTTTTCAGGAGCTAAAGAATGCAGTCGTCATATTTCTTACAGCTAAAAAATCTTCAGAAGTTCTAAAAAATTGGATTAAAAAACATAATTCTTGTAACCCATCTCAACAAATTGTGATAATTGAAGAAGAGAATTTCGCGAAATTATTCAAAATTTATAAGATCATTTAATTTTTTTAAAAAAACATAAGTTAATGAAGTTTTTCACCTCTAATTATTAAATTAGAGTAATCTGCTTAAAATGCGATCCTACAAGGATGAGATCGTTCTCCCTCTGCTTTCTTAGGAGGGCACCACGGGGGAGGGAGATAACATATTAGTAGAAGTCTCTCTCCAATCTTATGTTTATACCAGATAAAGCATCGTAGACAAATTGTAGTAGAGTTATAATTCAAAAAGAATTAAGAAGAAAAGGGACAATAAAAAAAGTTTGAAGTTTTTCTACCTATAAGTTATCATACACCAACAAGGAAAGAAAATAGAAGACCGCATGATATCAATAAAACCACGCCTTTGAAGAAAAATTAGTAGCAATGCTTTGTTTTATCATAAACTGCTACGCTCCACTCTGCACTCCCCAACATAGGGTAAGCTGTCGACTATCAATCTATATTATGTGCTTAAGAGAATTAAATTGAATGTAGGATTCTGAAATAAGAAAATGACTATTCTGTTAATATTAATATTAAATAATTTGTATTTATATAATAACTAATATTTTAACTGAACTAATAGTAAAATGAGTAATCATTTATTTTTAATCGGGGCAGGTTTCAATAGGGATTTAACTGATTCTGATGGTATAAATCCCCCATTAAGAAATGATTTTTTTAAAGTAATTTTGAATAAACGTGAATTCAATAATGAGCATACCAAGCAAAAACTAACCCCTCTCTTTGAATTTATTCAGAAAGTATGGCATAAATCTGAATCTGATTTGCAAACTCATCAATTGAATCTAGAGGAGGTTTATACTTATTTACAATTAAAATCCTTAGAGCCTAAAATAAATCCGCAATTTTATACAGATATTGGTGAATCACTCACAAGAGTGATGAGTAGTTGTCTTAAAAGATTTGAAATTCATTGTGGGGGAAATCCTATTTATCGGAATTTTGGTAAAATATTATATAATAAAAAGCCGACTATAATCACATTTAATTATGATTGCATTATAGAAAATCTTATTGAGTTAGCTTCAATGCCCAAAGGAGATATACCTGCGAAGTTTCTTCACGAATTTGAAGTTAATGAAGTTATACCTGATGAAAATATTCTCTATAGTCATTTCACTTGGAAACGCCCTAAACATTATGGTATTGAATTTGATATGTTAAATTTATACCAAGCAGGACCAAGTCAATACATTGATAGGAAAAGCTTTTACTCTTTAGAAGACAATGCTCTTTCGGATTGGAAAATTTTGAAGCTTCATGGATCCTTAAACTGGTTTCGATTAACAAATATATTGAGGTATCCAAATTTAACAAATGAATTATACAAATTCTATAACGAAAATAAAAGTAAAACATTTTTACTTGAAAAGAATTGGTGGAATTTAGAACCCCCAGATTTTAAAAATTGGATTTTACAACCACTTATTATAACACCAGTTCTTTATAAACATAAAGATCTAGAGACCTTTCCTTTTAATGATTTATGGAGGCATGCCTATGAAGAATTACTAAACTGTAAAAAATTAGTGACTATAGGATATTCCTTTTCTTCAACAGATTTTAACACAAAAATGCTATTTTTAGATGCTTTTTCAGAAAATAGCTTAGATGAATTGATAATTGTAAATCCAGATCGAAATATTCCCAAAATAGTACAAGCTCTTACAAATTTTAGTGAAACCCCAACAATTTGTGACAACTTAACAGAATTTAATAATATCTTTTAAATCTGTAATTATAAAACCATTATTTCAATCGTACTTTTAAATTTTCTTATGAAATTATCAAAAATAGAACTTTCTCCGAGTAATTAGGAGGGCACCACGGCGGGACACCAGAGAAGTTAATTTTCTTGAGAGTAAGAAAAAAAAAGTAATTACTAAATCTTATTTCTTTGACAATAGAGAACTAACTCTTTAGCATCTAATAATTTTACTTTTATTTTTTTCTTCGCAAACTGAAGTTCCTTATCATATACTGGATTCCCCCGAAGATCAAGGATCTCCTGATTCTCAAGCTCGTCAAGCCCCCTGATCTCGGTGATCTCGTTAAATGCCAATTCTAACCTCATCAATTGCTTTAAATGCTCGAGGTTTTTAATTTCTCTAATTGAATTTCTCTTAATTGCCAAAAGGACCAGACTTTCAAGTGTATTAAGACCTTTAAGTTCTGTAATAAAGTTTTTTTCAATATTTAAGAATTTTAAATAGCTCAAATTTTCAAGCCCTCTGATCTCCGTTATACGATTACTACCAAGATATAATTTCTTTAAATTAATCAAGTTTTCTAAGCCTTTAATCTTTTGAATTTGATTATCAAAAAGATTCAATTCAACCAAATTAATAAGCGACTCAATTCCTCTAGTCTCAGATATTCGATTATTATAGAGATATAAATATTTTAAATTAATCAACGCTTCAAGACCCTTTATTTCTTTAATTTGGTTTACTCTTAGATTTAGCAACTCCAGATGAGTTAAGGTTTCAAGCCCTTCAATCTCAGTAATAGTATTATTTGAAAGATCCAGTTCCTTTACATTGGTCAAATTTTCTAATCCTAAAATATTAGTAATTTTGCGAATGCCCAAATTACTTAGATTCAACCTCCTATCTATTATATTATATCGTTTTCCTTTATATTCTACATACTCCATATTATGATTGTTTTTCTTTCTCTTCATTCTGTTTCTGAAAATACTGGTTTATTTTTAAAATTAGATGATCGGATCTCGATGTCGAGAACTAATTAAAATTTATACTTTTTATTTTTCAATACGCTCTAATTAGGAATAGATTACTTCAATAGTTTTATCATCGCTACCTACAGCTTCAATTTTGAAAGTAACATTCGTTTTACCGATAATTAAACATAAAGGAGTGCGCTTATTTTGTCGATCTGGTATTTAAAAGAAATTTGCCAATCTTTTTTAGATAAATTTGAACAACTCGATAATATTCTTGTTATAAAAAAACATAGGATTGTATAATTATATTTTCGAACCACAATTTTTACAATGATTACCTTTTCCTTGCATCTTATAGCCACAATACAAACAATAGTTTATATCTTCGGTTAATTTGGATTCTTCGAATTTAATTAATGAAATTAATTGATTTTTAGATGAGAGATTTTCAATGATATTCTGAAGAATAATTTCACCTGTTTCTGAATTATATTGATAACTAATTAATCCTTTACCTCGTAAGTCCAAAAGAACACAGAGTATATCATTTGGATTCATACCTATCTCAGAAGCAATATTTTTAAGTTTATGTATTCCTTGATTACCTCTATCTAATATCGCCTCTCTTACTAACCTTTTAAATCTTTTATTTGTATTAATTCGTTTGATATTATAAATAAAAGTCAATGATGTTGGAAAAGCCAGTAAAAGAGCTAAAAATAGAGGAAAAGTGTTTGATGCATTTCTGAACCACATTATTAAAAAAATAAGATTGCTAAAAAGAAATAGTATGAAAATTGCAAAAAAAGCTTTATTTTTCTTATGCTTTCCATTATTATAATATTGGGGGAAGGTGTTCTTGTTCAACAACTTTATTATCACTATTTTTCCAAAATTTTTTATTTTTTTTGGACTTTTTAATTATTCTATGAGATTTGAGATATATGATCAATGAACACACTTAAATATTTAATGTTGTAGTAATTTCATTACCCTAAAAGAAGTTTAAAGTAATTTTTCAAAAAGGTACAAGATGCGATCGTTTTTTTGACATTCAACACAATACCACTCATCGTGAAAGTCGATATATACCATATCCCTATCATCATTTGTGCAAAGAGGGCACCTACAAATTGACCTTCTTAACAAACTAAAGAGCTTATGTTTTGTACCTTCTAAATAATATAGTTCTACTTCTTCTTCGGGTGGGAGGTCAAGGGGAGGTGGGTATAAGCTAGCGTAATGGCTTAAAATTTCGATCTCGTCCCAAACAGCTCGAATTAAAATTTTCCTAAGGTTATTTCTAATTTTTTTGAGCCGTTCATCTTTAATAACGATTCTTCGTTCGTTTTTCATTGTTATGGTAAAGGTATGGAAAAAAAAATATTTAAATAATGGTAAAAAAAAAAAATTAGGATTTATATAAAATAAATCCACTTATTACTAAATTTGGAGTGCCGTAGAAAAGGCTTTTGATGAAGTGAATGCTTAAGATGGGAGTCGGTCGATTTTTGTTGTTCCATTCGTGCATATGGTTTCTTATTTCTTGTTCAATATTGTCTTTGGGAATATTGTTGAAGAATCTATCAAATATGTAGTTATTTCCGTCATCGTCAGTAAAATATTCTCTGATAAAGTTTACAATTCCGTTTTGAACTAAAAAACATCGTCTCTTAAGATAAACTTGCCATCGTTCTCTCCAATCTTTTAAGTTAGTCTTATAGTATTGAGGACAGTCAAAAGTTAGATCTATTCTTCTTTGGATTAAATCAAGAACTAAGTCCGATTTACCTTCAAGGTCTTTATGATTCTTATGCATGACGAGAGCTAATCTGTTTACATCGATGGACAATTTATCGTTTATAAAGACATGATGCCTTTCGTAAATAAATGAATCCATTTTATGAGTTTTTTTAAAAGACTCAGTTTCGATAGGTTCTAAGTTTAATATATCGAGTCCTAAATCCCGGATGATGAGCATAATCACATGGAATTTTACAGTGCTTATAGTATACCAGCTTGGATGATAAACTCTGGATTAAACTAAATTTTGACGAACCTTGCTCATTAGAATATGATGCAATAATTCGTATATTAAAACTTACTTTTTTTTCCTTATTTGTAAATATTTAAATTATGTCGGTAAGATTATATAATTACCAAAATTAATAATCAAAAATTTGTTCCTAAAATGATAGTTACAATTTTGCATGAAGTAGAATCTTAAATAATGCAAAAAGGATGTAGATATGGTTAAAGAAGTTAAAAAATATAGAACAACAGACGGAAAAGAATTTGATGCGAAATGGAAGGCAGAGAGTTATGAAAAGATTTTTGAGATTGTAAAACGAGTTTCAAATATTTTTGGTATGGGAGGATTCCATAAGAACTATTTTAGGGAAATTATCGAAAGTAGAAAAGAATTAGGAAATTATCTTCTCGAAATTGAAGATTTTGATCCAAGAGGTCTTGACCTTTTTTTTGGAGAAAAAAAGAAATATTAATTTTTGACGTATTTTAAAAAATGCTCTCCGTAATATGCAACATCTCCAGTAAAAAGTTCGTTCTTATTAGTAAGTAAACAAATTGAGCCTAAAGAATGGCCTGGTGCGTGAATTACTTCAATACTGATATTTCCTAAGTCAAAAACATCTCCATTTCTTAATTTTTTAATAATTTTCGCAGGAGGAATAGAAAAATTTCTATTGGCATAATATTTGGCAAATAATTCCTTAGCATACGAAAGATCGTAAGGTTCAGAGACGATTTTTTCTTCATTTTCATGAATATATACTTCGCCAAATTCTTCATTACCTAAAATGTGATCCCAATGGGCGTGGGAATTAAAAACTAATAGTTTTCTTGAACCAATTAGTTTATCTACTATTGGTTTTAAAGGAGATATCCCGCATCCTGTGTCAATTAATAAAGCAGAATGATTTCCTAAAATTAGGTACATATTTAGAGGATCATTTGTGTAAACAGAGTGAACTATAGAGATGTCCTCTTGTATTACGTATAAATAATCTTTATGTTTAACTATTTTAGAATGCTGGTTGTTATCGCTCATTTTATAAACATTGTTTTTAGAATATTTAAACCTTAGGGATCACTTTCTTAAGCCGTTCATTAGTAATAACGATTTTTCGTTCGTTTTTCATTGGTATGGTAAAGGTATGGGAAAAAAAATATTTGGGATATTAAAAACTTCTTTGACTCATCTCATATCTTCTCAAAAAGTCGAACTCTTTCTTAAAACTCCCTTTGCCACCTTTGTCACTGCATAGGAGAAGAAGATTCTACAAATCTACGAAAGTTAAGTTCATCAAAGATATGTCTGGAAAGTATTATAAATAATAAATTATACAAATAATGATATTGAAGTTAGCCGTATTATATGCATAAATTATTCAAAAAGATAAAATAATAAATCATACTAAATTGTGATTGATTTCCATCCTGACTAGTTTAATTCCAAATAAGATTATTATGATTCCGATAATTATCGGTATTACTACATAAACAATTATTTGTGGTTCAAATTTGAATATCTCAAAATTTAAGAATACATTTATAGTATAATATGAACCCACACTAGTTAATAATGACCCGATAATTAATAATAATAATCCTTTGTTTCTGGGATTGCTTAATAAGGTATAAATACCGATGA